>JAABUU010000889.1_pt1 | contig 58394 bp, 55 predicted proteins | sample 5559301 | NCBI WGS metagenome assembly JAABUU01 (sample SAMN10711884, study PRJNA513360) | rock metagenome | isolation source: Antarctica rocks | place: Antarctica: Victoria Land, Richard Nunatak white
CAATCCGGCGGGAGATCGAGGCGGGACAGGACGCGCTCTGGCGGCTAGCCAGAGTAAGAAACATTGGTGAGGCAACGACCCTGCAGGAGTAAGATTTATCCATGAGGCAATACGGACGCTTTTCCGCGTTCGCTTTTTCACCGAAAGAGTGGCCCGCATCCGCTTGCGAGAGTAGTACATACGTGCTATGCTTGGGTGTCCGTTCACGTCGGGGAGTGCGCGCAAGATGTCTGTTCATACTAACACACTGACACTCGGTGAACAACTAACGGCAGCGCTTGGATCGTTGCGCGCGGGCGGCATGCCCTTTGTCGCGACGCCTGCCGCGATGCGCCTCGAACACGACCTCGTGCCATTCGGTGGCGATGATGCCCGCGAGCGCGGCGGCCCGAACATCACCCATCTCGAAGGCGCGCTTCTCTCGATCATCCCGATTCCCACCACCCGGCCATCCGAGGCGATCTGGCGCGTCCGCTATTTCCTCGATGGCGTGCAGCGCACCTTGCCCATCGGGTGGTGTGGCATGAACGCGCTCGCGCTCGTCGTCGTGGTCGCGGGGGTGATCGAGCGACGGCCGCAGGATGGCGTCTTTCGGGCCGTTCCCGGTATGACGCGCATCGCAAGCAGCATCATTCTTGCCTCCGCCACCAATGACGCGCTCGCCGACGATTTGTACGACGCCTTCACGCGCACCGGACTTGCGGTCCAGACCGCCGACGCCGCGCCGACCGGCACGCCGCATGACGGCGATTTCATCGCGCTTCAATCACGCATCCGGCCTGTCGTGAGCAGCGTGCGAGAGATGTGCGAACATTCCGTTCTCCAGGCGTGGGATGAACGCACCGATGGTAGTGAGGGATGGCTCATCATGGACGGCTCGCTGACTCGCGCGGACATCGGCAATGCGGTCGGTCTGATCAAGCGGCACAGCCGATTCGACCTCACCAACGCCGAAATGACGGACTTGCTCCGTATGCCGGTCGGCCACCGGAGCAGCGCCTTCCAGCGTGATGTGTCGGGGGGGTTGCGGCCAATCAGCTGGTATCTCCGCCTACACGAGGCGACCGGAGCGGATCCGCTCTTTGGCCTCGCGCGGATCGAAGCGCCCTCGCAGACGGCCAATCCCAGTGACTATGATGCCCTGTCGCACCTGATCTTCTCCGAGCGGACGCCGCGCGCGACGAACGATGATCGCTGGCCGACCCTGCTCTATCCGATCCATATCGCCGAGCGCATCCTGAAAGTGAAACTCGAGCGCGCGCTTCTCGGCGTGCCTGCCGCGCTCCGTCGCTATCTGCGGGAGGTTGCCTGATGGATGCTCCGTCCCTTGTCGCGCATTTCGACGCGCTGATTGACACGCGCACCGGCCCGATCGGGCGCGTCGTCACCAGCGAGAAAAACCCGGCCGCCGCCCACGAATTTTCCTTCTGGGCCGCCGATACGCCCGCCGCCGCGCTCGCCCTCGACATTGGGCACATCGTCGTCGCCTTCAGCGAGGAAGCGGCGGTGATCGGCATTCTGGATGAGCCACAGCGGTACGGCGACCTCAAAACGTTTCTCGATGACTACTTCGATTACCAGGGCGAGGAGGACATCGGCGCGGCGCTCGCCTCGACGCGCCCCGAAATCCTCGTCTTCACCTGCCGCGTGCTCGCCTCGCGCCATCTGCGGGACGATGTCCGCTCGCGCCGCCCACCCCGCAGCGGCCCGGTCTACTACGCCACGCCGGACGCGATCCGCCTCGCCCTCGGCAAGGAGGGATACAGTGGCACGGCGATCCCGGTGTTGCTGCACCGCAACGGCAACGCGGCACGCGACGAGGATGGCGCGGAAATCTTTGAGGAGACCGACGACGGCAGCCGCCTCGTCTTCCAGCACACGCCGGTGGACGTGGATAGCGATTACCTGCTCGGCCCCGAGGCGGGTCACGCCAACTGGACGGGCCAGTCCGGCCTCGCGACCAAGACGAGCCACGCCCTCTTCGTTATCAGTAGCGTCTTCCAGAAGTCGCCGCAATCGGTCGCCGCGCTGATGTTCAACGTCAAAGGGCCAGACCTCCTCTGGCTCGACAAAGCCGCCTACGTCTCGCCGGAGGAGGCAGAGGCGCTAGCCGGGCGCGGCGTCAAGATGCCGACCCCGCTCGACCGCCTGATGTATGAAAAGATGGCGATGTCACCCGCGCCCGTAGACAAATTGCGCATCTTCGCGCCGTACAAGCCGGGTGGCGAGCCGCACAATGAGCACGGAGATCAGATCAATCTCGATGGCGTATTCGATCACGCCGCGCTCAACACGCTGCGCACCGCGCGGCACGAAACGGACTGCGTGTATCCGATCCTCTGGAATCTTCAGGAAGTGCTGCGCTACCCGCACCGCGTCTTCGAGGGCGGTGATCTGGACGACAAGTTCTTCGGCTTCCTCTCCGACCTCCGCGAGCAGCGCGTGCAGACCGTCAAGGGCTTCGACGAGAAGATGCGCGAGATTATGGAGTATCTAAACACGGCGGATGACGACGGCAAAAAGCCGCAGACATGGAATGACCACCACCGGTTCACGATCCTCAAAGCAAAAAATCGGATCAGCAACCTGACGAACAAATGCGGTGGCCTGCTCGCGCGCAACCTCGTCAACTACGGCGCGTTGCCGCGGTGCGACGGCACGTTTGCCGATCGCGAATTGCGCGTCATTGACATCGCAAACTGCAATACGACCGTGCAGGAATTGCTCGTCAGTGCGACAATACAACGGGTATGGGAGCGCGCGGAGCGATCTGAACTGGGTGTGGAGAAGGTCATCATTTTCGTGGACGAACTGAACAAGTATGCGCCGGGCGGCGGGCGCGGCGGGCTGCGGGACACGCTCGTGGACATCGCCGCGCGCGGTCGGCACCTCAATGTCGTCCTCTTCGGCGCGGAGCAGTTTCGCTCAAAGGTGGACGACGAAGTGGTCGGCAACGCCGCAACCTCCTTCTACGGCCGGATCGGCGACGAGGAGATCATCAGCCCTTCGTATCGCGCGCTCACTGAATCCACGCGGGCGGAGTTGCTGCGCGTGCCGAAGGGAACACTCCTGATGCGCCACGCGCACATCCCTGTCCCCGTCTTCGGCGTCTTCCCACGCCCGCCCGCGCTGGCGGGGAGCGACGCGCAGAAGGTCTACGGCGCGTCGGTTTCTTTCGGGCCGGAGGAATCGGTCTTCCGCGTGTTGCGTACGATGTCGCAGAATGCGGGTGTGACGGAACCGACACTGGCGATGGTGAAAACGGTGCTCGGCGAACATGATCTGACGAGCGCGCAATGCGACAAACTGATGGAACGGGTGCGCGGCTCGTATCGCCATGGTGCGCGCTCGACACCCTGGCAGTATTTCTGTAACACGATTAGACAGAATGGTATCTGAAAGACAGGCAACGATTCATGAATGACGCTCCCCTTCGTATTGCTCACCTCGCCGACACGCACCTCGGCTTCAGCGCCCTGACCCGCCTCTGCCCAACGAGCGGCAGGAATCAGCGCGCCGTGGACATCGAGCACGCCTTCGCGGCGGCGGTGGATCACATCATCGCCGCCGGCGATATTGACCTCGTCCTGCACGCCGGCGATGTCTTCCATCATAGCCGGCCACCGATCCAAACCCTCATCTTCTTCGTCCAGCAGATGCGACGGTTGGAGGCGGCGGGTATCCCCACCATCGTGATCGGCGGCAACCATGACACGCCACGCCTGCGCAATGCCGGTAGCATCCTCGATCTCTGCGCCGTCGCCTGTCGCAATGTCCAGTTTGCCACCGGCTATGATTGGGAGCGCTTTCCACTGATTATCAAGGATCGCAAGGTCCTCGTAACGGCCGTACCGCACGGCGCGTTCACCAACGAGCAGCCGCCGAATGCGATGCTGACGGAGAGCGACGCGATCAATCTCCTCGTCGCACACGGCTCATTCGATCTCGCCGTCCAGCACGACCGGCGCGGTGGTGCGGACGAGATCGAGGACGCGCTGCTCGACCCGCGCTACGACTACATCGCCCTCGGCCACTGGCACATCCACGAGCAGAAACGCACGAACACGTTCTACAGCGGCAGCACCGAGCGAATCGGTCTCTCCGACCTGACGGCGAAGCCCGGCTACGTCCGCGTCACGCTTGGGGGCGCCGAGGCATTGACAATCGAGCATGTCCCGCTCCCAGCGCGCGACCACCTCACCCTGCCCATCGTCAAGGGCGAGGAGTTGAGCGCGGAGGCAATTGTCGCGCTGGTCGTGCGGCGCCTCGAACGGGAACCAGCCGCCCGACGCGCGGAGGCGATGGTCCTCTGCGGTGTGCGGGACACGCCGCTCGGCGTGGATCGTGAGGTCGTGCGGTTGCTCCGGGGGTTGGACATCGTCAAGGAATGTTGGGCATTCATCCCTGATGTCCGCGCCGTCCGCGCTCCCGGCGCATTGGTCGAGGAGTCCAGCCCGATTGGTCAATTGCTGGACGAGTTCAGCGATTTTGTCGCCTCCCGCGCCGCCGATGGCGTCTACGAACCGGAATTCGCGGCGACCTTCCGCGCGACGGGCCGCGCGCTCCTCGAAGAAGCCTTGCGAAGTGACGAAGCGGCGCATCCCATCACGGTCGCGCCCGAACCCGTCGCGGCCGGAGGAGCGGCATGATCCTCCAACGCCTGAAGATCGAGAACTTCAAACGCCTGCACGACGTGGATATCCAATTCCCCTCCATTGGCATCATCGGCGTCGTCGGCACGAACGGCGCGGGCAAAAGCACACTCTTCGAGGCGATGCTCTGGGCGCTCTTCCGCCCGAACGCAATTGGCACGGATAATCGCGATGTCGTGCCGCGCCGCAGCGCCGGGCTGACGACGAAGGTCGAATTGACCGTCGAAACGAACGACAACGTCTACACGATCACGCGAAGCCTCCGCATCACCGCCGGGGGTAGCCAGCGCGTCGAGGCAAGCATCTTCCGGGGCAACGATCAGGAACCGCTCGTCACCGGCGCCAATCCCGTTTCCGATTACATCCGCACAACGCTGCTGCGCATGAGCCCGCAGTCGTTCACGACGACCTTCTTCACCCGTCAGAAAGAACTCGCCTTTTTCGGTGAGGTCGGCGACACCGAGCGCCGCAAGGAGATGCAGCGACTGCTCGACCTCGACGCGATTGAGCGCGCCCAAACGAAACTGCGTGAGGAGCGCACGCGCGAGCGCCATACCCTCGCCGCGCGAAGCAGCCAACTCGCGGACGAATCGGACGCGCGTGACCTCAACGAGGACCTCCGTCTCGCGCGCGGCGTGGAGGAGGATGCCACGGCGGCGGTCACGCGCCTAAAGGCAGACTTCGACGCGCGGAGCGCCGCGTATGAAACCATCGCGGCGCGTCTGGAATCGCTGCGCGCCGTGCAAAGACAGTTCGATCACCTTGCGTCGGAGCGACGGGCGGCGGAAACGACGAAAAGCGCCGCTGAAGCGATGCGCGACGATGCGTCGCAGCGAATCGGCGCGCTCCATGCCCGCGCCGAACGCGCCGCGGCGATCGTGCCACTCCTCGCTTCCCTTGATGCGACCAATGATGCGCTCGTTGCCGCCGAGGCCGCCGCAGTCCACGCGCAACGCGTCGCGGAAAGCGCGCGCGATCTGCGGGAGTCCGAGAATCAGGCCGCTCAACTGAGCGCGGCGGCGGATGCGACGATTGCCGATCTCGATGCGCTGCGCGACCTGCTCTTTGATTGGGAGACGCTCGATCACGAACCGCCGGGCGTGGAACGGGCGCGCATGGTCGCCGCGAAATTGACTGCGGCTGCGCCGCTCGCCATCGCGCGCGTCAAGGAGCGCGATCAAGTGCGCGCGCTGATCCGCGTCGCGGAGGATGCCGGTCGCGCCGCCGACGAGGCGAAGCACCGGGCGAACAAGCGCGCCGAACTCGACGCGCGCCACGCGGTCATCGTTGCGGGTGGCGATCCGGCGAGCCGCGTGGCGGAGTTGGAGCGACAGGAACGCGCCCTCACTGAAGATGTCACGCGGCTGGAAACGAAGCTCGCCGCCTTGCGCGCCGAGCATGCGAAATATGCGACGCTCCGCAAACGCTGGGAAGGGGTCGAGCCGGACGCCGATTGCCCGACCTGCGGTCGTCCATTCGCTGAGGACGACGCGGAGATCATGTTTGCGTCGCTCCATCGCTCGATGGACACATGCACGCTGGAGGGGAAAAAGGTCAACGCACGCCTTGAAGAGACGCGGACGGCGGGTCGCACCGCAAGCGGCGCGTTGCAAGCCGAGCGGGAGCGACTGCGGCAAGCGGAGACGATTACCGCCCAGCGGGATCGGGCGGTCGCGGAAGAGCGGGACGCCGCCACCCACGCCGCCCGCGCCGATGAACAACTGCGCGCCGCGCTCTCGGCGGCCGGGCGGCGCAAGCCACCGACCGAGCAGGATGTCCGCTCGCTGGAGGCCGAACTTTCCCTGCTCGAACGCGCCGCGAATGCGGTCGAAGCGGCGAATCGGCTCGCGACGCAACTCGATCAGATCACCACGCACATCGCCAGGCAGCGTGACGCGCTCGCCGCCCTCGGCCCGCCAACGTATGATGCCGCCCGGCACGAAGCGTTGCGACAGGAACGGATGCGTCTCGTCTCTTTACAAACCGAAGCGGCACGCATTACCGAGGAGCTAATCGCCCTCCCGGCGGAAGAAGCGCGCCGCGATGCGGCATTTCAGAAGATCGCAGCATGCGACACGGCAATTGCTCGAACAAGTAGCGAGCAGGCGGCGCTCGGCTACAACCCGGATGCGGTTGCGCAGACGGAGGCGGAAGCGGCTGCCGCGGCGGAGGTGGCGAACCAGGTGCAGAGCGCGCTGGCCGATGCCCGCGTCGTGGTGGCCAACGCACACAATGGCGTTGAACGGATCGAAGCTGAGCAGACACGTCTCGCCGTTCTCCGCGCGGATGTGGATCGGCTCGGCGCGTCGGTGGCGCGCTACAACCTGATGGACGACGGCTTCACCGATTTCTCCGTCTCGCTCGCGGCACGCATTCAACCGAAATTGGGTGAGTACGCGAGTGATCTGATCGAGCGGATGTCCAATGGCCGGTACAACCGCCTCGCCTTCGACACGAACTACACCCCGGCGCTCTATGACGGTGATTTGGAGAAGTTCCCCGTCGAAAAGTTCTCCGGCGGCGAGCGCGACATCGCCGCGCTGGCGGCCCGGATCGCTCTCTCCCAACTGCTCGCCGCACGCGGCGGCCACGACATCGGTTTCATGGTGCTCGATGAGGTCTTCGGCTCGCTCGATACCGAGCGACGCACGCTCGTCTTAGAGGCGCTCGCCGCGATGGGCGACATCGTGCCCCAACTCTTCATCATCAGCCATGTGGACGATGTGCGCATGTCACCGCTGATGAACGAAGTGTGGACGGTGGCGGCGCAACCGGATGGCACGAGCGCCGTCCTCCGGCGCGACACGGTTGATCTCCTCCTCGCCACGTCCGCCTTCGCCGCGATGTGATCCTGTCGTTTGCACAGAGAAAGAGAGGGCCAAAACGTCAGTCGTCATAGGCCGCCTCGGTGCCGGTGGTGCGTCTCGCGATGCGGGAAACCCGTGAGGGTGGTGCGCTTTGCGGCTACAAGCCCGCGCATCCTGGGTGCATCGGATCGTTTCACTGGCTGCGCGCCACCGGCAGCGTGTGCTGCGTAGGCGCGACCCCGGGGGCGTCACTCGTAGTGGGGCCGACGGGTTACCTCTCTATGCATTGAGCGTACGCGCATCCGATTCTTCTGTCAATTTCGTGAAGAAGCGCACGAATGGTGCGTGCATTGCGCGTGGGGACACTGACGACGTACAATCACATCGGTACTTGCGCTTGCGCCCCTGTAGCTCAGCGGACAGAGCGAGGGCCTTCTAATCCCTAGGTCGCAGGTTCGAGCCCTGCCAGGGGCGCCATTCTCCTCAGGAGCAACCACATGACCGCAAAGACGCTGTATGCGCGCGACATCGAAGCGAATATGAATGTGGACTCCACCTTCCTCGTCCGTAGCGTCGAGCGCAAGATGACGAAGCCGAACAAATTCGGCGACTCCAAGCCCTTCCTCTCGCTCGAACTTGCCGACCGCACGGGCGTTGTGCCCGGTCGCGTCTGGTCGGAGAACCTGCCGTTCGTCGAATCCATCCTCCTCAAAGATGCGGTTGTCCAGGTGATCGGGACGACGCAGGCGTATGGGAACGAAATCTCGCTCATCATTTCCGATGCGACCGCCATCGAGGGTGCGGACCTCACGGACTATGTCCCGTCGTCGGCGCGCGATCATCAGCAGATGGTTCACGAGTACGCCGGGCTGGCTGAAACCGTCGCGAACCGCGAATTGCACAATCTCCTGAGCGTCTTTATGGCCTCCGCGTTCTTCGATGAGTTTGTCCGCGCGCCTGCCGCGCACGTCGAGGCGTACGCATATCTCGGCGGTTTGCTCGAACATTCGCTCAATGTCGCGCAACTCGCCCTCGCGATCGCGACGACGCGGACGGATGTGGACGCGGACTTATTGCTGACAGCCGCTCTGCTCCACGACATCGGCAAGGTGGATGCCTTCGAACCGCTGACCTTCGCGCAATCCATCGAGGGGCAGTTGCTCGACCCATCAACCCTCTCGCTCATTCGCCTTGACCGTCTGGTGGACGAAGCGGGCGGCTTGGCGGACGAACCACGGCGGCGGCTCTACCACGCCGTCGCGACCCACGAGCAGCGCGGCTTCAACGGTGCGCCCCCACAAACGGCAGAGGCCGTCGTCTTGCAGGCGTGCAATCAACTCGACATGACGCTGACGGCCGCCGCCCGTTCCAGTGCGGGCGATGGGCCGTGGTCAGACACTGTTCGCTCGCTGCGCAGACGGTTCTATCGCGGCCCTTCTGAGCCCGAAGCGGCGACTCCGCCACCCGCTTCTGCCGCTCCACCTGCTGCCGCACCGCAGCCACGCTCGATCTGGGACGAACCGGCGGCGGACGACCTCGACGCCGAGATTCCGTTCTAGCGATGCCAACAATCACCCTGCATCATTTTGCGATCATCCGCGAGACCGTCGGCACTGAGGTCGAGACCCGCACCGTTCCCGATGGCACAACGGCGGCGGACATCGCGGCGGCATTGAGCGCGGAATATCCCCGCGTCGCCGGACTGCTGCGTACTTCACCGGTGATGGTCAATGCCGCGTACGCCGATCTCGACAAGCCATTGGAGGAGGGTGACGAAGTCGCCTTTATTCCGCCTGTCGCCGGTGGATCGGGAGGCGACAGGCGCTTCGTCGTCACCGAGACGCCACTGATTGGCGATGCAATTGCCGCGCTCGTCGCCGCGCCGGAGGCGGGGGCAATTGTGGTGTTCGTTGGCACCGTACGCAATCATGCACGCGGGCGTGCCGTCCTCTGGCTCGACTACGAAGCGTACGCCGCTGGTTGCACGCCGATCTTTGCCCAGATTGCGGCGGAGATGCACGAACAATGGGATATTGGCGATGTCGCGATCCATCACCGCGTCGGCCACCTCGTGGTTGGCGAGGCGAGCGTCGTGATCGCCGTTGCGTCGGCGCACCGGCACGATGCCTTCGCCGCCAGTGAATACGCGATTGACCGCCTCAAAGAGCGCGCGCCAATCTGGAAAAAAGAAGCGTACGCGGACGGCGAAATCTGGATCGGCGCGGAAGCGGCCTACCAGACGCTGCCCGATCGCAGACCGTTGAAAGAATCTCTCCCCCAGCCCCTCCCCGCGGCGGAGGGGTGACGTATTGCAAGGAATCGGGCTGTTCCCCATAGCATCCTGATCTTCAAGAAGCTCCCTCCCCATCCCGTGAGGAAGGGGTCAGGGGGTTAGGTACCCCGATCGCTCGCATTGACCGCCGCCGCTTTTAACAGTACAAACATGTGTACATTCAGTCTTCCTGCGGATACGCGCAGGCAGAGCAGGAAGCGCACAGTGCCCGATCGCTTTCGACACTGCGGATACGGGCGCTCGACGTTTTCTCGGAATGGCAGGCCATGTACATTGACTACAGCGGCAAACTGCTCAAAGCACAGAGAGATGCCGTAGGCGAAGAAACATGACGACGCAGCAGTTCGGAGGGCAGGCGTGAGTGAAGCGGTAGGGAACGGGGCCTCACCAAGCCGTGAATACCATCTCTGGGTGGGGGCACGTACCGATACCGGACGGGTCCGGGCCAATAATGAGGACGCGGTCGGCACCTGGCAGGACTTGCCGCAGACGATCCCCTTCACCGAGCACGGCTATCTCTTCGCCGTCGCGGACGGTGTCGGCGGTAATGAGCAGGGTGAGGTCGCCAGCGCGCTGGCAATCGAGACACTCTTCCACACCTATTACGGCAACGACACGACGGAGATTCCGACGGCACTGAAGCGCGCTGTCCGTCTGGCGAACGAAGCGGTCTACGAACGCGGTCTCAACCAGAGCGAGGAACGGGCGATGGGCACGACGCTCGTTGCCGGTGTCATCCGTGATGCAACGCTGGTCATCAGTAATGTCGGGGATAGCCGCGCCTATCTCTCGCGGGGCCGGACACAAATGACGCCGATCTCAAAGGATCATTCCCTTGTCGCCGAAGCCGTGCGCGCCGGGCAGATGACGCCAGAGCAGGCGAAAACGAGCCGTCAGCGGAACGTTGTCACGCGCGCGCTCGGCCAGCGTCAGAAGGTGGATGTGGACATCTTCGAGGTTGATCTGATGGCGGACGATGTGGTTTTGCTCTGCTCCGATGGTCTCTCCGGCATCATTGAGGACGCCGAGATGAAGCAAATCGTTCAGGCATTGCCGCCCGATCAGGCAGCCAGCGAACTGATTGATCTCGCCAATAACCGGAATGCCTCGGACAATGTCTCCGTCGTCATCGTCAAAGCGACGCGCGAGCAGGTCCCGATCGCCGCGCCGGTTGCACCGCCGATGATGCTCTCTGAGACAGCGACCGACCGCCTACCGTCGGTACCAACAAAGGGCGTGTTGCCGATCGCAGCGATCATCGGTATTGTCGTCGCATTGATCATTATTATTGGCCTCATCGTTCTCTTCTTCGTGTTCCGTTAGGAGGGGTGCGTGCTGCTCTCAGACCGTCGCATTCGGCAGGCGATGGACGCCGGTGACATCGTGATCGAGCCGTTTGAACCGGACAACCTTGGCACGAATTCCTATGACGTGCGGCTCGGTGAGTTTTATTTCGAGCCGAACCGGAATATGCAGACGGTCAGTTTCCTCTCCGAGGAACAGACAAAGAAGTTCTGGGGTGAGCCGATCCGGGCCAATGATGTGATTGCCGTCCGCCCCGGCGACACGATCCTCGCGCATACGCGCGAAATCGTCGGTGGGCGCAACGGCTACACGACTTCGATGCGCGCGCGCTCCAGCATCGGCCGATCGTGCATGAGTGTCTGCAAATGCGCGGGCGTCGGTGATGTCGGCTATATCGCGCGCTGGACGATGGAGATTACGAACCACTCACACGCGACGATTGCGCTACCGGTCGGCCTCCGCGTCGCGCAAATCCTCTTTTACGAGGTCGGCGAGACGGACAAGCACTATCAAGGCAAGTACGGCCAGAGCAGCGAATGGTCACCGTATGACATGCTACCGCGCCTCTACAACGATCCCGACATGCGCCATTTCCGGCCGACGCAGGGCGAATAGGAGGCATCCATGCTCGCCGGTGTCCGTGGTGTGGTCGTCGGTGTTCTCCCCGATGGCGTCTTTCTCGAAGTCGGCCCGATCACGCTGCAAATCGCCGTCTCGCATACGACGCTCGGCGCACTGCCGCGTGATGGCACGCCCGTCCGACTGGTGACACATCTCTATCTGCGCGAAGACCAGATCGCGCTGTACGGCTTCACAACGGAGACGGAACTCGGCCTCTTCCGCCTGCTGCTCGGCGTCACGGGTGTCGGGCCGAAAGTCGCGCTCAACGTCTGCGGCGCGGGCGAGTCTGACGTCGTGCTGCAAACGATTGCCGCCGGCGATATTGATGCCCTCGCGCGCATCCCCGGCATCGGCAAGAAGACCGCCGCGCGGCTTGTGCTCGAATTGCGGGGGAAGTTGGATGCGCTGGTCGGTGGCGCGCTCCCCGTGAGCAGTGGCCCGACCGCACAACAGCGGGACGACAGCACCGAGGTGATCGCCGCTCTTCAGGCGCTCGGCTATTCGGCGACGGAAGCCTACACCGCACTCCGCGACGCGGATATCACCGATGGCATGACCGTCGAGGAACGTGTCCTCACCGCGCTCCGCCAAATGGGGCAGAAACGCTAAGACACGTTCCGTCGCGTCTGCTATGCCGGTGGTAGCAGCAACAACGCGTCATTCACCGCCGCTGTCAATACACCGGAACTGACAGGCTTTGTGAGAAAATTCGTTGCGCCGGCTTCCATCGCGCGATCCTGATCCGACTCTTCGCCCCGTGCGGTCAGCATGATAATCGGCAGGTCGCGCCCCGTTGGCAGCGCACGGATTTGTCGTGTCAGTTCAATGCCATCAAGGATTGGCATCATCAGATCGGTAATCAGCACGTCAGGCAGGTCGGGAACCTGTGTCGCCATGCGCGCCAAAGCGGCGACCGGGCTGGTTTCCGTCTCGACGACGTGACCGTACCGTTCGAGAATGAGCCGACAGACACGCAGATTGACCGGATTGTCGTCAACAACGAGCACCTTCGCCACGCGGCACCTCATTCATACCCATTATGCGCTGATTGAACTTACCGCAGTCGGGACATCCGGTGTAATCTCGAATGCGCGGTCGAGCATCGTCAGCGTGAGCACCTGGCGCACGTTCGGCTGCACCGCCGCGAGGCGAAACTGCTTCCCCTGCGAGCGGAATGTCTTCAACCCCGAGATGAGCGAGGCGAGGCCGGAAGAATCAATAAATGAGACTTTCCCTAAATCAACCACCGCGTGGTACGCTCCCGTGCCGTACTCGCGGAACGCTTCCTTCGCATGCGGAGCGGAGAGGGCATCCAGATGCCCCTCCATCGTGATGATCGCGATACCCTCTTCGACCGCTACGGTAACATCCATCTACTCGCCTCGCTTTCCGACAAATCGCTTTTCCAGCCGCCAATGATTGCGCTCATCGGCCCGATCATACGTCACTCGGTCAACGCTCTGTTGAATAATAAATGAGCCGTAGCCACCCTCCGCCAGGCGTTCGAGATCGGGTAACCTCGGCGTTCTCGGTTCGTATGCCTTGCCGGTATCGAAAAAATCCAGTGTCACTTGGTCATCGCCGCCCTGCCCGCGCATTTCAACCGCACCCGTCTCGCGATCGCGGTAGGCATGTCGAATGATGTTCGTTGCCAGTTCAGAGACTGCTAGTTGCAACTGATAGACCTGCTCCTCGAACTCCTCCGATTCGAGGACATCAACACAGAAGGCATGCACCGCATGCCGTACTGCCGTCAGGTACTGCAACGACGCGGGAAAGCGGAAGATCATGTCGCGTGTGGGCATGCGGTCACGCCTCTGCTTTCATGATGAGCAGTGTGATGTCATCGCGCTGCACGGGCGCGAACGCGCGCACGTTTGCGAGAATCGTCTCGCGAATGTGGTTCGGTTCACGATCGGCGCATGCTGCGAGGAGCGCGAGCAATCGCTCGTCACCGAAGAGTTCGCCGCTCGGCGACATCGCTTCGGTCACCCCATCGGTATAGAAAAGCAGCACATCGCCCGGATCGAGCGTCACCGTCACGTTTTCGACCCTGATGCCGACGTCCACGCCGAGCGGTAGGCCCGTTGCCCCGAGCGTCTCGATCCTTTTCTCTCGCGCACACCAGCGAAAGATGGCATTATGTCCGGCATTCGCGTACTCAAACCGCCGCGTGGACGGATCATAGGTGGCAAGGATGCAGGTGACAAAGGAGTCAATGCGCGATAATTCATCCTGAATGAACCCCTGCACCGAGCGGAGCGCCTGCGCGGGCGACGCAACATGACGCATCTCCGCGCGCATCGCGCTGAGGCAGACCGTCGTTATCAGCGCGGCGGCAACGCCCTTCCCCGCGACATCACCGATCGCGAAGGCCAATACGTCATTTGTCTCGGCACGGTCGTCAGGGTGCGTGTAGAAGTCTCCGCCGACCTCACTCGCCGGCACCATCGTCGCGACCACGGAGACATGCGGGCGGGCAGGGAACGCGCCGGGCAGTAGCGCGGTCTGAATTTGCGCCGCGAGTTCGAGATCGCGCGCGAGACGACTCCGCCGGATTTGCTCCTCCTGGAGCGCGAATCGCGCGGCGATGGCGATCGTTTGTTCCGCCACCGCCTGCATCAGTTTTCGGTTCCCGGCCGTGAAACCGTCCGGTTTCGTCGCACCGAAGCAGGCCGCACTCGCGACACCTTGCGGCGTGACGATTGGCACAACGACGATGCTCGAAACAGCGTCCGACCGCACATCAACCGTCGCCGCGACCGCCGCCGCATCGTTCGCGACGAGTGGGCGATCCGCATGAGTGACAACACGATGCACTGCGGCAATGAAATCCTGATCGGGCACGTCGCCATCGGCGAGCACGACGATCGGCTTTTCGGCCTGTTCAATTACCAACGCACTGCCATTCGCACCGATGACCTGTCGTGCCTGGGCGAGCAGCGCGGTGAGTGCATCCTCAAGCGTCGAGGTCGTGGAGAGCATGCGGGCAATCTCATAGAGAAAGGTGAGTTGGTCATATGAATCCACCAACTCATCCGTCATCGTGGTCAGTTCAGTTTCTATCGCCAGCGCGTCGCCGATAAGCGCGGCAATGGCGTGGAGCAGTGCGTGATGCTGGTCATCCCCGTACGCGCTGCCGAGCATCGCGAATATCTGGCCGCCGCCGGCAATTGGCGCCGTGATCGATGACGGCGCGGAAGAACTGCCCGCAATGTGCAGCGCATGTCCGGTTGCGCCACGCCATGACTCGTTCCATTGCCGCCAGAGGTCGGGATGCGCGTCAATCCATATCTCAACACGAGCAATGCCGACCTGCATTTCTTCGGTCATGCGGTCATCGACGGGGGTCATCCCGACTTCGTCCCTTCCGGCGATGGAGCGGTCGCTCCATCGTGCAGATACGCGGCGATGATGTCGGGGAACGCACGTGTATCTATCGGCTTGGCGACATAGCCGGTGCATCCGGCGCGCAAGAACATTTCACGATCACCCGGCATCGCATATGCCGTCAATGCGACGATCGGCGTCGTCGCAAAGCGGGATTCCTTCCGCAGGCGGCGGGTGATTTCCAAGCCGTCCACATCCGGCAGTTGAATATCAACGAGGATGATATCCGGCGTCGTGCGTTCAAGGGTCGCCAACGCTTCCTGACCATCCGCCGCCTCGATTAAATCATAGCCCAGCGGACGTAAGAGCAAGCGCATGAGGCGCATATTGCGCTCGTTGTCTTCGACGATCAGCACGGTCGTCATACGTTGCTCCCCATCCCCATGCCCCGTATTGCAGTACGTTCGTCTACAGTATACATCATTCGCAGTGCGATCCGATAGATACTCGTCAATTGCGAATTCCGATACTATTCCCTCGTCGTATACACCCGGCGCATCCGCGCGCCGAACCGCACTGCTACTTCATAGGCAATGGTATCGGCCTCCCGCGCGAGCGTTGAGATTGTTTGTTCCGCATCCCCTTGCCGACCGACAATCACGACCGGGTCGCCGACCGAGACACCCAGCCCATCCGGCAGCGCGACGACACACTGATCCATCGAGACATTCCCGATGATGAGGCAGTGGCAGCCACCGATCAGCAGATGCCCCCGGTTGGAGGCCGACCGGGGCAGGCCATCCGCGTATCCGACCGGGATTAGCGCCGCGCGCAACGGCGTTGGAGCCGAGAATGTCCTGCTATAGCCGACCGTGTCGCCGCGTACGAGGTCAAAGACACGGGCCACGCGACTCTCTGCTCTGAGGGCGGCGTGTAGATCGTCTGGCATCGGGAAGTCCGGTGCGGGAGGGATGCCGTAGAGGGCGATACCGACGCGCACCATGTCCCAGCACGCGAAGCCCTGGAGCGCCGCACCGGAATTCGCGGCATGCACGATGGGCGGACGTATTCCGGCACGATCCAATGCGGCGATGATCGCCGCGAATCGCCGCCCCTGAGCATGCAGAAATGGATCGGCGACAACGTCCGCTGTTGCGAAATGCGTCGCGATACCCGACACGACGATATCCGGGCAGTCATGCAACGATTGCACAAATGCAACAGCCTGCGACGCGGCGACACCGAAACGGCTCAGGCCAGTATCAATCTTGACATGGACAGGATACGGCACGCGATGGTGCCGGTGGGCTACGACGGCGATGGTCGCGAGCGGTGAGGCCGCGTCAACCATTGGGGTGAGTTCCGCGCGCACAAGCTCTTCAATTTCGTCAGCCGCTACGGGGCCAAGAATGAGGACCGGTATTTCCGTCAAACCTGCACGCCGCAGTGCAAGCCCTTCGGGGACGGTCGCGACGAGCAGCCACGATGCGCCCCCGGCAATCGCCGCCCGCGCGACGGGCACCGCGCCGTGGCCGTACCCATCCGCCTTAACGACCGCGCCGAATGCGCAGGTGACCGGGAGTATGCGGCGCATTGCGTGCACATTGCCGGTAATCGCGCCGAGATCAACGGCTACGCACGAGCGCCGATGATCGGCAACGGCGGGCATCATGTCTGCCACGGTTCAGACACCCATGATGTCGCGCAGTGCGTCCGCGATCCGGGGCAAGAGATCGGGGGCGACCATGCCATAAACGCCGACGGCATCGGCAGCGCGCTCTGCCGCACGGCTACCGACCTGGACACCGCAGATCGCGGCATCGAGCGGACTGAGACCCTGCGCAAGGAAGCCACCAATCGTCCCGGCAAGCACGTCGCCTGTCCCTGCGGTCGCAAGGGCGGGATTACCGCCAGGGGCGACCCAGAGCGTGCCTCCCGGCGCCGCGATGACGGTCGGGCCACCCTTGAGAACGACAACCGTCTGCCACAGATCAGCATATTCCATCGCGATCCGCCACGGCTCGCGCTTGATCTCGTCGGGTTCCCGCTTCGTTAGCCGTGCCATCTCCCCCGGATGTGGGGTGACAATGGTCGGATTGTGGATTTGTTCCCACCACCGCTCGACACCCGACAACCAGTTCAAACCGTCAGCGTCAATCAGCAGAGGCAAGGTCTCCGGCACAATCGGATCGCGCGACGCCGACGATGATGTAGCGCCGAAGCCGAGTTGCGGACGGCTGCGTGCCTCGCCAATACCAAGCAGGCGCGCGAGAAAATGCTCGGTCTCTTCTTCACGTCCGAGGCCGGGGCCGATCACCGCCGCCGTAAACCGGTGCGCCTGCTCGCGCAACTGCTTCCCCGACCGCTCCACATCGTCCGACAGGGGCAGGAGCGTCGCCTCGCGGACCACCGCCGCGACCGTACCGGCAATTGCCCTTGGGACGGCCATTGTCGCGAGACCCGCCCCCGCACGCATTGCCGCTTCCGCGACGAAGCCAGGCGCACCGACGTAGGTGACCGCACCGGCGACGACAAGCAATGTGCCGCAATCACTCTTGTGTGCGTCGGCGAGCCGCCGTGGAACGCGCTGCCGGACATCCTCGTCGGTAGTCATCTGCGGCCCCGGCTCAGTCGGATCGCCCAAACCGAGATCAACGATGATGATCCGTCCCGCGTACCGGCTTCCTGGCGGCACGAGGCAGCCGCGCTTCGGCGAACCGAGCGTAACGGTTGCGTGCGCGATGATTGCATCATCGCTCGCTTCGCCCGTTGTCGCGTCTACACCAGTAGGGACATCGAGGGCAATCACGCGTGCCGCGCGCGGCGTCACGGTATTAACCAATCGCGTAACGGCGGCAATATTTGTGGGGAGTCCGGGCCGCGCGCCGGTACCGAGGATCGCATCGAGGACGAGATCCGCCTCACCGAGCGCAGCGCGCAACGCATCCTCCGATTCGAGTACGGAAAGCCCTTGCTGGTTTGGCGTTCCCAAATCCGCACGCGGCGTGAGGGACCAAACCGAGACGTGAAAACCCTCACTCGCGAGCGTACGCGCCGCGACAACACCATCACCACCGTTGTTTCCTGGACCAAGCAGGACGACGACACGGGCGCCGGTATGGTCAACTATCCCACGGATCACCCGCGCGACGCCTGCACCCGCTTGCTGCATCAACGCGGGCGCTTCGACGCCGCGCGCGAAGGCTCCCTCTTCAAGTGAACGCATCTCTGCCGCCGTGACAATTCGCATCTCTTCTCTCTCCTCAATGATTTCAGTTGCTAGGTGCTATCGGCAGTACATCTCGGCATTTCGGTACGGAAACCGACGACAAACGCGGTCGCGAGGTCGCGGCTGTGCGTGATACTCACCTGCCACTCCAGGAATCCGCCACGCCTTGCGACATCCGCCGCCGCACCGTGCAAGAGCACCGACGGTTTCCCGGCGGCATCGTTGCGTATTTCGATATTCCGCCAGCCAACCGGGCCAATACCGGTGCCGAGCGCCTTGGCAGCCGCTTCCTTCGCCGCAAATCGTACCGCGAGCGCCGGAGCACGGCCTGCAGCGTATACCCGCTCGTCCGCAGTGTACACCCGCGCGAGGAACCGCTCGCCATACCGCCTGACCGCAGCAGCGATACGCGAAATTTCGACGACATCAACGCCGATCGTGAGCGATGGATCGGTGGGTGTGACGACTGAGTCCACCCGATCAGCGCCCAACGCCGACATAGGTAAATCCCATCGCCTCCATCTCCGCGCGGTCGTATATGTTCCGCCCATCGAGCACCACCGGAGTCCGCATTGCTTCGAAGACGCGCTCCATATTGGCCTGGCGAAACTCGTTCCAGGGCGTCAGCAGAAGCAAGGCGTCCGCACCACGCGCGGCATCGTACGGATCGTTGCAGTAGACGACATTCGGCAGCAGGCCACGCGCGACTGGCATTGCCGCTGGATCGTAGGCGCGGACTCGCACGCCGCTCTCGATCAAGCAGCGAATGATGTCCACAGACGGCGCTTCCCGCATGTCGTCCGTATCTTGCTTAAAGGCAAGTCCCCAGACGCCCACCGTACTCGCGCCCGGTTCCGCAAGATGCGCGAGCGCTTTCCGCGCGAACTGGCGGCGCTGATCCTGATTGATGTCCAGCACACTATTCAAGAGCTGCGGATGGAGGTTTTTTTCCGCCGCCATAAAGGCGAGCGCCTTCACGTCCTTGGGAAAGCACGAACCGCCGAATCCGATGCCCGCATCGAGAAAACTCGGGCCGATGCGAGAGTCCAGGCCCATACCGCGTGCGACAACCCGCACGTCCGCGTCGAATCCCTCACAGATCGCGGCGATCTCGTTGATGAAGGAGATCCGTGTCGCGAGCATGGCGTTCGACGCGTACTTGATCATCTCCGCCGTCCGCAGGTCCGTTTTCACGATGGGCGCGTTCACGGTCGCATAGAGTTCGGCCACCGCTTCGACAGCCACCGGATCATCGCCGCCGAGGACGATTCGATCCGGTTCGCGGACATCATGCACAGCAGAGCCTTCGCGCAGAAATTCGGGATTCGAGACAACCGCGAAATCGGTACCGGGCGATGCATACTCGCGGATGATCTGCGCAACGAAGCCCCCGCTGCCAATCGGCATCGTGCTCTTGTTGATGATAATTGTTCGCCCGCGCAGATGGGGCGCGAGGCTGCGAGAGGCGCTTTCGACGCGGCTCATATCCGCCTTACCATTTCCACCAGGCGGCGTGTCCACCGTGATAAAGACGAAATCCGCTGTGGGGATTGCCTCGGCATAATTGGTCGTAAAGCGCAAGCGGCCTGCATCGGCGGTACGATGGGTCAGTTCCTCGAGGCCGGGTTCGAAAAAGGGCATCGTGCCCGCGCGGAGTTTGGCGATTTTCTCGACGAGAATATCAATGCACACGACGTCGTTCCCGAGATCGGCGAATCCGGCGCCGGTAATGAGACCAACATACCCAGTGCCGATCACCGCAATTGAACTCATGCACCCAGCCTTTCTGGCTCGCGTATCGCGCTTTCGATCTCGATTTCGATTTCGACTACTTCGCAACGATGGAGAGATTCGCAACGTACGCGTCGTAATCGTGTCCCGACGCATAGACTTGGACACTCACCAATTTGTATGGTGACGGGTATGCCTGCTTCAAATCGAAGTGGAACGTATCGGCCCAGACACCCGGCTTAATCTGCGTGCCCTGGAGCACGTTGGTCTCTGTCCGATTACCGTCGTCATTCTGCGTGAAGAATGCCCGACCAACTTCAATCGGATCGTTCTTCGCACTGACATACCGGACGAGAAAGACGACCGGATATTCGGAACCGAGTGCGCCACCGCCAGAAAGACTATGGCTGACAATCTTGACGTCCGCACTCAGGACGACCGAATCGAACTCGTCCAGTTCACTGAATGCGAGCGGTTGCCGCATGCCGATGAGATCGCTGTCCACATTGCCACCCGCGCGCGAGAAGTGGAGCGCATTAACCGGCTGCCCCCGTACCGTCTCTGGTACGACCCCTTCGGTTCCACGGACAGTGCCACCATCGCCGCCATCATCGGCAATCTGTTCCCAATGCGTTGGCAACTGGTCATGGGCATTGACACCCAGTTGGAAGGCGCCGTTCTCAACAAGGTCACGCTGCTTCACGGACGGAGCGGTTGGCGCCGCACCAACTGATATGATGCTTTGCTGCCCATTCGCCACCGTCACGTGCTGGCCCGCGCCTTCGACCGTCACGTCAGGGCCATTCAAGACAGACACGTCTACCCGCCCAGGGCCGTCTTGCTGGCCTGGCAGCGCGAGCACGCGGAAACGGGTGCCCGGTTGGCGCGCCTCGATGGTGCTGCCTAGCGAGCGGACATCAATGAGTACCCGGTTATAGATCGTGTCGGGGTTGGCGGTGACGATGAGCCGACCATGATCCTGCCGCAACGCGATCGTCGCATTCTTATCAATGTATTGCGACGCGCGCAGCCGGTCGAACGTCACCTCGGTATTGGCGGAGAGTTCGACGAGGGAATCATCAAACAGAGTGACCTTGATCTGTGTATCGTCTCCCGTGCGGATCGTGTCGCCCTCACCGACGCTGCCACCCTCCGCGAGATCGTGCCAGAACGATTGCTGGCGCGAGCGCACCTGCACTTGGTTGCCGGTAACGATTTGGCGGACGTTCCCGCCGCGCGGTTTCGTCGCATTCGCACGGTAGGTCGTGAAACCGGCCGTCACGCCCGCCGCCAGAAGCGAGAAGCAGGCGAAACTGACGAGCAGTATGCGCCACGCACTCCGCGTCTGGGCACGCGCGGAGCGTGGCGCCGGCGCGAGCGGCGGCACGTCCTTCTTAGATGACGACATCCCCAGATTCGTGACCATGCGCTAATTCCTGTTCGGCGGTCGTACGTGTACACACATCATGTCATAGTGTACGAAGCAAGTTGGGCATGGTCAAACCGTGTGCCGCAGTTTGCGGCTCGCGACGAACCGCGCACGGGCATCAGTGGCTGCGGATTGGTCCGCCGTCCGATACCGCGTCCGGAACGCCGCGTGGCGTTCGGTGAACACACCGTCGAGGATGGCGACCCGAATCGCGTCCATCTGCCGAAGAATGAACCAGAGATTATGGATTGTCGCTAGCCGATACCAGAGCAGTTCCTTCGTTCGATAGAGATGGTGCAGATATGCGGCGGAAAACTGGCGACACGTCGAGCAACCGCACGATGCGTCAAGGGGCTCGTGGGCATCACGATAACGGGCATTGCCAATACTCACGCGCCCGTGCGGTGTATACAGCCCACCGTGACGCGCCACCCGCGCGGGCAAGACACAATCAAAGAGGTCCACACCGCGCGCGACACATGCCCAGAGGTCTTCCGGCGAACCGACCCCCATCAGATACCGCGGTCGATCCGTCGGCAGGGTATCCATCGTCGCGGCGAGCGTTGCGTCCATCTCGTCCTTCGACTCGCCAACGCTCAAGCCGCCAATCGCGATGCCCGGCACATCCAGCTGGGCGGCAAACATCGCGCCTTCGCGGCGCAGGGCGTGATTGAGGCCACCTTGAACAATTGCAAACAGCGCCTGGTCATCGCGCTGTTTCACATCAAGGGCGCGCTTCATCCACCGCTGCGTGCGGTGGAGTGCATCGTGCGTTGATGCGTCATCGGCGGGAAGAGCAACGCATTCATCGAGCGGCATGATAATATCCGCACCCAACGCTTCCTCCAGCGCAATGACACTTTCGGGCGTGAAACGGTGGAGGCTGCCATCGAGATGGGAACGAAAGGTCACGCCATCGTCATCAACCGTCCGGCGCGCACCGAGACTGAAGACCTGAAACCCCCCGCTATCGGTGAGCATCGGTCCGTCCCAGGCCATAAAGTGATGTAACCCGCCCGCATTGACGATGATCTCCGCGCCGGGCCGGAGGCTGAGGTGATACGCATTTGAGAGGATAATCGCCGCACCGAGCGCGTGCAGATCGTCCGGGTCGAGCGCCTTAACGGTCGCCTGTGTGCCCACCGGCATGAACGCCGGCGTGCGGATGTTGCCGTGGGGCGTCGTGAAGCATCCGGCACGCGCTCCGGTCTCCCGATCAACCGCCTCGATGGCAAACGTGAAGGCCTTAGAGGACATGCGGGGCGCTTTCGCTTCTTACAAAAATCCCGGTAGTAGCAGGCTTTCCAGCCTGCCTTTCGCGGCGGAGGGGCAGGCTGGAAAGCCTGCTATCACCAACGAAATCCACGTCATATTTCGATGCGATCGCTTCATCCAGCGCGTATGCTACACTCGACCCGGTGATAGATGGGTGGAGGAGATGATGGCAGAGACGACAACGCACCGCCCCGCGCTGGTCCGCACGCGATACGCGGAAACCGACCAGATGGGCTTTATCTACCACAGTAACTTCTTTGCATACTTCGAAATCGGCCGAGGCGAACTCGTCCGTGCCACGGGTATGACGTACGCAGACTTGGAAATGCATGGCATCCAGATGCCTATCAAAGAGTGCGGCGCGCAGTTCCGCCTCGCGGCGCGGTATGACGATCTGCTTGCGATCGGTACACGCGTCGAGGTGTTGACCGGTGTTCGCATCCGTTTCGGCTATCAAGTCCATCGCATCGAGAATGGCATAGCGACGCACCTCGCAACAGGATTCACCGATCATATATTCATAGACCGTTCGGGACGACCGACGCGCGTCCATAAGCGTCCCGAAATCTGGCCTGCGTTGGAACGGCTCGTCGGTCTCGATACATTCCCGGCGCTCGATGCGCGGCTATTGGCGGCGGATACGGCGGCAACGCTACGATGATTTCCGGCGGCGGTACTTGCTGCCGGAGACGCTGCCACCGATGATCTTTCGATGTCCATTCGTGGCAATCACGGTCGTCTGTGAAAGAGCGGAGAGCGGGGCGGCTTCGGACGGAGATGCGGCATCGGTGAGTGTCTCCGGTTCGGTCGCCGGAGGTCCCACGACGAGGGTCACGAGATCCGCGAAGGGATCGGCCTTTGTCGCCACTGCCACTGCTGGCATCGTGACGGTTCGCGCTTCCAGGGTCGCCTGAGCCGCGAGTGTGTCCGCATAGAGCGTCGTCACGGTAATCGTTTCCGGCTGCACCGGCTCCGCGAGGGCAGTTGCCGTCCCAGTTGCGGAGATTGCAGGCTCGTCGGTTGACCCCACTGCGGCAGCAACCGTTGCGGTCGGTGTCCCCGTTTTGAACACATCGGTCAGATCGAGTTGGCTGCGGAGATCGGCCTGGGTCGCCTCGAGTTCGCCGCGCAGATCGCCGGCGATGTTGTGAAATTCCTTCCGCAGATCGCCGGTGGCGTCGTCGAACTCTTTCGTCAGTTCGCTCGTATAGCGGCGGAAATCGCGAATTGTTTTCCCCACCTGCGCGGCCATCGTCGGGATTTTATCCGGCCCGAAGATAATAATTGCGAGGATGAGAATAATTATGATGTCTGGTGTGCCGATACCGAACAATCCCATAGCGTTCGTGTTCTCCACTCATTGAATGGGGTGCCTGGCCCTTGCGAAGCGACCCGTCTTCCACTCAGTATACCATTCGCACGCACGATGGCGCGCGGTAAGGGAGTGACGGAATATGGCACGGATCGCAATTGATGCCCGGATGTGTGCATACCGACAGGGCGGTATCGCGTCCTACACACTGCGCCTCGCGACCGCGCTCGCTCCAGAGTTGGCAGCGCGCAATCACCTATTCATTGTTGGATACGCGCGACGTAGGTTTCCCGTCCTTCCCAACAATGCTCCCGCACAGCAACGACGGCTCTGGACACCGCCGCATCACCGTTGGGAGCGCCAGACCCTGCCGGTCGAGTTTCTTCGCACCCGCCCGGCGCTCGTGCATAGCCCGGACTTCATTCCGATCATTGGGCCGTGGCATACGGTGACGACCGTCCATGACCTTGATTTCGTTCGCCACCCGGACCGCCTGACACCGGAGGCTCAACGGTATTACGGGCAAGTCGCCACAGCGGTTCATCGCGCGGATGCGATCATCGCCGTCTCGTACGCGACGCGTGACGACCTCATCTCCCTGCTCGGCGTGGAAGCTGACGCGATCACCGTCATCCATGAAGCCGCTGATCCACTGTTCCGGCCACGCGGTAACGGTGACGCGAAACTGGCGACGCACAATGGCCGGAATCTTCCGTCGCGCTACTTCCTGATGGTCGGCACCATCGAGCCGCGCAAGAATCACGATACCCTCCTCGATGCGTACGCCGCCTACCGACGCGTGACAGCCCAACCCGCCGGCCTTGTTGTCGCCGGCACGGAAGGATGGAATGCCGCTACGACAATGAAGCGGCTACGGCAGGAACCCGGCGTCGTTTGGCTCGGTTCGGTGCCGCCGAACGTCTTGCTCTCGCTGTATCATGGTGCGGTGACACTCCTGCTACCCTCGTGGGATGAGGGCTTCGGCTTGCCGGTTGTCGAGGCGATGGCGTCCGGTACGCCCGTGGTCGTCAGTACGGCACGCGCGCTCATCGAAGTTGCCGGTGATGCCGCGATGATCGCCGCACCGGATGACACGCGTGCATGGGTGGCGGCAATGACAACCCTCGACCAGGAGCCGTCACGCCGCGCGGTACTGCAGGCGATGGGCTACCGGCAGGCCGCACGGTTTTCGTGGGCGCAGACAGCGCGCGAAACCGCCGCGCTCTACGACCGGGCGCTTGCGACGCCACGCAAAGGGATGAGACAAAGGAGGCATCGTGCCAGTTGACGCGCTGATCGTCGGCCTCGGCAATCCGGGCAAGGAATATGAGCGCACGCGCCACAATATCGGCTTCATGGCCGCGAGCATCTTCGCGCGCCGGTACGACATGCGCTTCAGCGGCAAACGGATGCAGGCGGAGATTGCCAGCGGCCACGCGGAGGGGCTGTCACTCGTCGTCGCCCGGCCTCAGACCTTTATGAATTCGTCCGGCACGAGTGTCGGTCAACTGGTCCACTGGTACAAGGTGCCGACGCGGCGCGTGCTTGTCGTCTACGACGAGGTTGATTTGCCTTTCGGCACGCTCCGGCTCCGCCCATCCGGGAGCGCGGCGGGGCATAAGGGTTTGGGCAGCATCATCCAGGCGCTCGGCACGCAGGAGATTCCCCGGCTCCGGCTCGGTATTGGCCGCCCACCCGGTGGCGGCAAAGCGATGGGGCATGTCCTCAAGCTCTTCGCACCGAACGAACGCAGCATGCTGGAGAAGGAAATCCTGCCCGCCGCAGCCGAAGCGATCCGCGTCTGGCTGACGCACGATATGGAAGAAGTGATGCGTGTCGTCAACGCGCCGCGTGAGGCGGCGAACGAGACACCGCCCACCGTGCGGACCGGCGGCGAAGGGAGCATACGATGACGGATCAAGAGACGACGACCATCCGCCAGATCGCCGTGATCGGTGCGGGCGCGATGGGCGCGGGGATCGCCCAGACCATCGCAGCTGCAGGGTGGCCTGTGACGATGATTGACGTGGACGACGCGGCGATTGCCCGTGGGACGCGCACGATTGCCGGTTCGCTCGACCGCATCGTCAAGAAAGGATCGCTCACCGCCGACGCTGCCGATGCGGTGCGCTCCCGCGTGACCGGGACAACCGACTTCGCGTCGGTGGCGGGCGCGGACATGGTGATCGAGGCGGCGTTCGAGGACGAGTCCGTAAAGCGAGACCTCTTCCGCCGCCTTGACGCGGCCTGCCAGCTCGATACGATCCTCGCCTCAAATACCTCCTCGATCTCGATTACCGTCCTCGCGGCGGCGACGAACCGCCCGGAACGGGTCATCGGCATGCACTTTTTCAATCCCGTCCCCGTGATGGGCCTCGTCGAGATCGTGCGTGGCGCACGGACGAGCGACACGACCTATGCCTTGACCGAGTCACTTGCCCGCTCGTTCGGCAAGACGCCCGTTGCGGTTAATGACTATCCCGGCTTCGTCTCGAATCGCATCCTGATGCCGATGCTGAACGAGGCGATCGTCTGCCTGATGGAAGGCGTCGCCGACCGTGACGCGATTGATACGGTGATGAAACTCGGTATGGCGCACCCGATGGGGCCGCTGCAACTGGCGGACTTCATCGGCCTCGATGTCTGCCTCAGTATCATGGAAGTGCTGCATCACGGCCTCGGCGACGATAAATACCGCCCCTGTCCGCTCTTGCGCCAGATGGTCGCGGCGGGCAAACTCGGCAGGAAAAGCGGCGAGGGTTTCTATTCCTATGCACAGCGATAATCCGTACGAATTGGCACGCGGTACAATGACTGTAGGGGCAGTGTGTGGGCAGGTGACAGAACTTCTGTCTACCCGACCACGTTAGCGGTTGAGGGAAGGAGAGACCGATGGAGAATCGCCCGATCCGCGTTCTCATGGCGAAGGTCGGACTCGACGGCCACGACCGGGGCGCGAAAGTGCTCACGCGTGCCCTGCGGGATGCTGGGATGGAAGTGATCTATACCGGACTGCACCAGACGCCAGAGATGGTTGTCGAGGCAGCAATCCAGGAGGACGTTGACGTGCTCGGCCTCAGCAGCCTCTCCGGCGCGCACGCGACACTCTTTCCGCGCGTCATCGCCGGACTGCGCGCGGTCGGCCTCGGAGACATCCTCATCGTCGCGGGCGGCGTCATCCCGGCAGATGACGCAGCGGCATTGAAGCAGGCGGGGGTCGCAGCGGTCTTCGGCCCTGGCACATCTCTCGCGACGAGCATCACCTTCATCAAGGAGCACGCGCCGCGCAACCGCCGCCTCTCGAAACCGGGTGGCAGATCATGACCGTGTCATCGCGGCATGATATCAACGATCTGACGGCGCGCATCACGGCGGGTGATCGTGTCGCTCTTGCGCGTGGCATCTCGCTCGTCGAGTCGGGCGATCCCGAGGGGCTGGCGCTCTCGGAAAAGGTCTTCGCGGCTGGTGGGCGGGCACATCTGATCGGCGTCACCGGCCCACCCGGCGTGGGCAAGAGCACCCTGACCGACGCGCTCGTCCGCGCCTATCGCGCGCGCGATCTGACGGTCGCCGTGCTTGCCGTTGATCCGGTCAGCCCGCGCACGGGCGGCGCGACGCTCGGTGACCGCATCCGCATGACGGCGGCAACTGCCGACCGGGGCGTCTTTATCCGTTCCAGTGCGGCGCGCGGTCAGCACGGTGGCCTCGGCCTGACGACGATGCAAATCGCCCGCCTCATGGATGTCGCCGGGTACGACCGCGTCATCATCGAGACCGTCGGCACGGGGCAGGATGGCGTGACGATTGCGACCGTCGCCGCCACCATTCTCCTCGTCCAGACCCCGAATAGCGGCGACGATGTGCAGGCGCTCAAAGCGGGCATCCTGGAAATCGCGGACGTCTCCGTCGTCAATAAGGCCGAATTGCCCGGTACGGATGCGACGATCGCGGACTTACGCGAGGCGGCAGAGGCAGCACATCAGCCGGGCGGTTGGCAGCGGCCCGTGATCGCGACGACGGCTGCCGATGGCAGCGGCGTACCTGCGCTTGTGGACGCTATCGAAGCGCACCGTGCCTACCTCCTCGATTCGCCCGAAGGCGAGCAGCGGAGGGCAGAACGCCTGTGGGCGGAGGTGCAGGGGCTCGTCCATAATGAGGTGCGGAATGCTGTTGACCAGTTTTTAACGGCGCCCACGACGATGCACGCGGCGGTCCCGGCGCTTATCTCCGGCCGGTCGAACCCGATCCAGATGGCGCGCTCATTACTCGCCGCGCGTGGCTGGACGCCGTCCCGCCCCCAGTGACCCAAGCCGTTCGTGCGCGGCGGCGGATTGATTGGCGATGCGGGCAGCGGCGACGCCCGCACCAATCCCGTTATCAATATTGACGACGGTCAGACCCGGCGCGCAGGTCTGGAGCATCGCCAGCAGTGCCGCCTCCCCCTGCCCGCCCGCGCCGTACCCGATCATCGTCGGCAGCCCGATTACCGGGAGCGGCACAAGCCCCGCGACGACCGAGGGCAGCGCACCGTCCATCCCCGCCGCGACGATCAGCGCATCCGCGCCCCAGTCGAGCAGGCTGATGAGCGGCGGAAAAAGCCGATGCAGACCGGCGACCCCGACATCCGCGACCAGTCGGACGGCGCAGCCCATCGCCTCCACCATCATCCGCGCCTCATCCGCCGCCGGGAGGTCCGACGTACCGGCTGTGACGATGCCGACATGCCCACCAACGAACGGCTCGGCATACCCCTCGGTCGTCACGCGCGCCGTGTGCATTCCTTCACCAATGTGGACGAGCGCATCCGGGAACTGCGCGCGAAGCAGCGCGGTATTCGCATCATTCATGCGGCTGACAATGACCCGACCACGAGACGCGAGTAAGCCACGTACCGCTTCGACCAAATTGCTCGGACTCTTCCCGGGCGCGTAGATGACTTCCGGCACGCCAAGACGCGCCTCCCGTCCAGTATCAAGCCTCAAGGGATATGTGTCATTAGGTGCCGATTGTTCGTCTGTACCGGGGCGCAGTGCGGCACGCAGTGCGTCAAAGGGATCAGGAGCCGCTCGGTGCATTCGTACCCCATTGCTCTCGCCGGATCAGGCGACTGACGAGCGTCGCGTAGAAATGATTGCGCGGGTTGACGCGGGCGAGCGCCAGTGTATGCGGGGAGGCGCAGATATGGACGACGTCACCGCTCGCCAGTGGCACGTCGAGTTGCCCGTCCGAGGTCAGCACCGCACCCTCGCGGGACGATGCGACGAGTGTGACGCGGGCGTCCGACGAGATAATCAGCGAATCAATCGAACTGAGATGCGGCGCGACCGGCGTCAGGATCATCGTCTGCGTCCAAGGGGCGACAATTGGGCCGTGCGCGGCAAGATTGTAGGCCGTCGAACCCGTCGGCGTCGAAACGATAAATGCGTCGGCGACGAACGTCGTCACTGCGGCATCGTCCACCGCGCAGGTAATATCGAGCACGCGCGATGGCTTCGGATTGGTGACAACGGCGTCATTGGCCGCGAGGACGGTCTCGCTCGTCCCATCGGCCCGCGCGACCGTCACTTCGAGCATCAGCCGCCGGTCGAGCCAATAGTTGCCGGCGAGGAACTGCGGTAGCAAGTCCACGGCGTTCTCCGGCGTCAGTTCCGCCAGGAAACCGAGCCGCCCCAAACTGACCGCGACGACCGGAATATCGCGTGGCGCGGTCAGTTGCGCGGCACGCATCAGCGACCCATCGCCGCCCAGGACGAGGAGCAGTCGCGTCGCGGCGAGGTGTACTTCCGACACATCCGTCGCGCGTGTGGATTTTTCCCAGCAGGGGATCGCGTCAGCATCAAGCCGCTCGCGGATGCGCGCCGCCGTCTCCCGCGCCGCCGGATTCTGCGGGTGAACGAGCATCCCGATTGCGCCGACGCCCGCGCGCTTTGCCATCATCTGTCACCTTCCCGGCACTGTCGCAAGCGCGGCAGCGATCCGCGCCGCAGTCGCATCCGCATCGAGCGGCGTCCCTCGTGACCACTGCGCGAGGAACTCGGCATTTCCCGCTGGGCCACGGAGCGGCGATGCGGTTAAGCCGTCCAATCGAAGCCCCAAACTCGCCGCCGTTGACGCCACGGATTGTAGCACAGCCCGATGCGTTTCCGGGTCGCGTACGACGCCGCCGCGCCCGACGGCGCCCTTTCCCGCCTCGAACTGCGGCTTGATCAGCGCCACGATCTGACCGGTCGGCTCCGAAACAGCGATTGCACTGGGCAAGACGAGCGCGAGCGAGATGAACGAGACATCAATCACCACGAGTGACACGCGTTCCGGCAGTTCAGAAACAAGGCGGACATTCGTGCGATCCATCACCATCACGCGCGGGTCCTGCCGGATGCGGTAATTGAGTTGCCCATACCCAACGTCTATCGCGTAGACGCGCGTCGCGCCCCGTTGGAGCAGGCAGTCCGTGAAACCGCCCGTGCTTGCGCCAAAGTCCGCGCAGACGCGACTACCAACATCGAGGGCGAAGATTTCCAACGCGTGGTCGAGTTTTTCACCCCCACGACTGACGAATCGCGGCGGCGACAGCACCGTGATTTCCGCCTGCTCGGCGATGAGTTCCCCCGCCTTCATCACAGTAGTTGTGCCGATGCGTACATGCCCCGCGATGATCAGCGCCTGCGCGCGACTGCGGCTTTCGACGAGATCGCGATCAACAAGCAACTGATCGAGGCGCACGCGGCGTGCCCGACCTTTATCGCGGTCGGATGATGGCATGCTGCATCACGGACTGCCGTGTGGCGGCAAGGAACTGTTGCGAATGCACATGGCAGATCGCGACGGCAAGGGCATCCGCCGCGTCATCCGGCTGCGGGATATCATCAAGGCGGAGGAGAATACGGACCATCTCCTGCATTTGCGCCTTATCCGCCCTACCATAGCCGGTAATTGCCTGCTTCACTTCGATTGGGCGGTACTCCGAGATTGGCACGTCGGCGCTGGCCGCCGCAAGGAGGACGACGCCGCGCGCCTGCATGACGGGCAGCGCGGTAGTGACGTTTTTCGAAAAAAAGAGTTGCTCCACCGCAACAGCGTCGGGCAAATGCTCGGCGATCAGCCGCGATACCGCGTCGTACAGCCGGAGGAGGCGCTTCTCGGGAGCAAGTGTACTCTCGGTACGAACGACGCCGTACGTGACCATCTCCGGATCGCGGTCGCCGCAGACGACGCCATAGCCGAGAATCGCCGTACCCGGATCAATGCCGAGAGTAATACCAGGCATGGCGACGCCTCCAGGGACTATACGCTCACCTGCGCGAGTACGTCATCGGAAATTTCCAGATTCGAGAAGACCTGCTGAACATCATCGAGGTCTTCGAGTTTTTCGATCAGGCGAAGCGCCTGTACCGTCTGATTCGTGTCAAGCTCCATCGGGGTCGAGGCAATATACCGGAGGCCCGCCTCGTCAACCGCAAGTCCTTGCGCACGCACCGCATCTTCGACCGTCTTCAAGTCCTGCGGCTCGGTGTACGCTTCGAGAATGCCGTCACTCTCTTCAACATCCGCTGCACCCGCATCAATCGCCTTCAAGGCGACCTCATCCGCGTCTTTCCCGTCCGTGTTAATCGTGATGACGCCACGGTTCGCGAACATCCAGCCGACGGATCCGGACTCGCCCATGTTGCCGCCATACTTCGCGAAGGCGCTCCGCACCTCCGAAACCGTACGGTTGCGGTTATCGGTCAACGCCTGGACAAGGATCGCCGCACCGCCCGGCCCGAAGCCCTCGTACAACACGTCATCGTAGGTCGTATTATCGTCCTCACCGAGCGCCTTTTTGATCGAACGCTCGATGTTGTCATTCGGCATGTTATTGCCGCGCGCCTTCTGGACGGCGAGCCGCAGGCGATAGTTCGCTTCGGGATCGCCACCACCGCCCGCCCGCACCGCGACGGTAATCTCCCGCGCGAGTTTGGTGAACAGCGCGCCGCGCTGCACATCTTTCGCGCCTTTCTGGTGCTTAATCGAACTCCATTTTGAATGTCCGGACATAACGATGCTCCTCTAGGGCGGAATGGGCCGAACCGCATACGCGCAACGAATTTCACAGAGAATAGCACGTACGGACAGGCGTTCGCAAACCGCGAAACAGACAACTGACCAGCGTAGCGGTGTAGGGGATTATTCGGCGGACGCTTTCGGCCGCACATCGTAGGCGCAGACGTGCTGACCGGCAATCATGTGCGCGACACGGGTAATGTCGGCATCGGGAAGGGCGGCGCGGAGAAAAGCGATTTCGGTGCGGCAGGCCTGGCCGTATTTCCGGGCAACCTCCATCACCGCGCAGTTGTGCTCGACGATGCGATACGACCCGTCGGGTTGCGCCTCAAAGGCCGCAAGATAGCCATCCTCATCGAGCAATTCGGTGATGACGCGCACCTGCTCCGGGAACGACAGCCCGGTGGTACGCTGTTGGGCGCGTTCGAGGCGTCGTGCGCCCCGCTTGTCGAAAATCTGATCCAGCAGCGCCGGATCGGCCTGTTCGACGTATTCGAGCAGTTCGTTGGTCAGATCCGCATAGTTGCGCGGGAAGAGATTATCCGCTAGCGGCGTGAGGTAATAGATAAATTTGGGCCGCCCACGTCCATCGCGAACGTCGGAGTGCGCGATCAGCCCGTCGCGCTCCAACACGGCCATCTGCTGCCGCATACCGCTCACGGTCACACCGATTGCTTCGGCGACTCCCTCCGACCGGGCCGAGCCACGTTTCTTCAGCAGCATCAGGATCTGTCGGCGCGTCTCCGGCATCGCGGTGAGCGAGGGGTGAATCTCCGTCGGCATTATCGCTCCCTCCGGCAAATGAGCCACCATTCCTCCCGAAGTATACGCTGTGAATGCAGATCCGTAAATAAAAACAGCAGATGCTTGCTTTATAAATGGAGATGTGCTACGCTCGTGCGAGAACATCAAACGTACAACAGCGTACGCAACGATTGTCGTGGAGGAGACAGTGATGAACATCACGGGGCTCTTTGAGACACATCTGATGGTGGCCGATCTCGACCGCTCGATGCGTTTCTATCGGGACACGCTCCATCTGCCGTTTGCGTACGCCGTGCCGGAGCGCGGCGGCGCATTTTTCTGGATCGGCGCGCCGGGCAACGCGATGCTCGGCCTCTGGGCATCGTCCGCACCAATCGGAGTGCACCTCCATCTCGCCTTTCAGATGGCGACCGCCGATATCGTCCGCGCGGTGGACGATTTGAGAGCGGCGAATATCACCCCGCGCGACTTTAACGGTGTATCGTGTGCGACACCGTGTGTGATCGGCTGGATGCCTGCCATCGCGCTTTATTTCCGCGACCCCGACGGTCACTCGCTCGAATTCATCAGCATGCTGCCCGACCCGCCGCGCCCGGACCTCGGTGTTGTGACTTGGCCGGTTTGGCAGGAAGTCGTCGGTGGCAGTGGAGCACACGAGCGCGTATGATCTCGTTTTCACGAAAGGCAATGGTCACATGACGGCGGCATCTGAACCCGTTCGCATCCTCGGCATTGGCGGCAGCACCCGGCACGGCTCGATGAGTCTCGTCGCGCTCACGGCAGCGCTCCGACTCGCGGAGGAGCAGGGAGCGCAAACAAGCCTCGCCGCCGTCCGCGATCTTGATCTCCCGCTCTACAACGGCGAGCGGCAGTTAGACGAGTACCCCGCCACACTGCACTGGCTCCTCGACGAAGTGCGCGCGGCGGACGGCTTCGTCATCTGCTCGCCGACCTATCATGGAACGATCAGCGGCGCGGTGAAGAATGTCCTCGACGCATTGGAATTTCTCGCGAGCGATCAGCCGCGCTATCTCGGCGGCAAGGCGGTCGCACTGCTCGGCTACGGCGGCGCGAGCGCAATGAACACGATTAACGCGCTCTATCACACCGTCCGCACCCTTAGCGCGCAGGTCGTCCCAACCGTCGTCATCCTCTCCCGTGATCAACTTGGCAGTGAGCAAGGAGAAGTCACAGAGGCCGGGACGCGCCAGCGGACAGCAATGATGATGCGCGAAATGATTGACCTCGCTCGGTTGATCCGCGATCAGAAGCGCGGTACATGAAGGCGCTCATGGCGCCGGATGTCAGTTTCTCCCCTTCCCTTCTTCTGCTAGAGTTGTCGCGATCTCGATAGGGCTTCGCACGCATTCTTTTCACGGCAAAGGATACGATGGAACAACAACGACCCCACTCCACCCCGCGACGACTACGTGCCAATCCCCTCTCCTCGTTGCGCTACCGCGACAACCGCGTCTTCTGGTTCGGCACGACGCTTTCGAGTATCGGGCAAGCGGCCTTCCTCGTTTCCTCCAGCTGGTTCGCCTTCCGCCTTGGTGGGAGTGGCGCCGTCGGCCTCGTCACCTTCGCCACGATGGTGCCACTCTTTCTCGCCACGCTCGTGGGTGGCCTGCTCGCCGATCGCGCTGATCGCCGTCTCCTCGTCCTCAGCACGGAGGCCGCGCAGGGCATCATCGCGCTCGTTATCGGTGTGCAGGCAATCCGCGGTGCGTTGCCCCTGCCGGAACTGGTGCTACTCGTCTTCGCCTCCGGCATCGCCCGGGCGATCGAACAACCGACCGTGCAGACTGTCCTGCCTGGTCTCGTCCCGCGCGATGAACTGCTTAATGTCTTCTCGTTGAGCAATCTGGCGACGCGCGGCTCGCGGTTCGCAGGGCCTGCGCTCGTCGCAGCGCTCCTTGCCACGCGGGGGGCAGGGCCGGCCTTTCTGGTGATCGCCGCGCTCTACCTGCTGGCGATTGGCCAGGTGCTGCGTGTACATATCTCGCGCCAAGTCACCCTCGCGCCGACCTCGCTCGTCGAGCAGGTCAAGGAGGGCGGGCGCTACATTCGCGATCAGGGCGCGATCGCACTGCTGCTGGGCGTGATTGTCCTGCATTGCCTGTTGACGATGGCCTTCGATTCGACGCTCCCGCTGTTTGCAAGCCAGAGTCTGCGCGGCGATGGCGCCATCTATTCGTCCCTCATCTCCGCCATGGGGCTTGGCTCGATTGTCGCGGCGCTGGTGCTGGCGGGGATGCGCTCGCGCCGACAGCGTGGGGCGCTGCTCTTCGTCGGCGGCATCGGCAGCGGGATCGCGACCGCGTTGATGGCGGTGATGATGAATAACCTATTGGCGCTGGCGTCCATCTTCATCGTCGGGGCGATGACGACGTTCTTCATGACGCTCGCCAATACGATTGATGCAGGAGGCGGTACCGGATCACCTACGCGGACGCATCTCGGGCATCTTCCTGATGAGCGCGAGCGGGGTAATGTCGTTCGGCAACCTGGGGATGGGCTATCTGGCCGCTCGTATCGGGGCGCCGCTGGCGCTCGGGCCACCGGCACTGCTCTTCATTGCCCTGCTTCTGGTGATCAGCGGTCTCCGACCAGTATTGCGTCGTCTCTATCGGGAGGGGATGCTGCCAGCCCGTACAGGTGTGGAGGTGGAGGCAGCCTCCACCGTCGTCGGCGCGATCTAACAGACGTAAAAACCGAGACCTGCTCCTATCAAGCGGGGAGGATTGAGGCGATGGGACGTACGGCGGAACCGGCATCATCGGGGGCAGCACCCGTGCTCCGGGATCCGCTCGTGCGGCTCAATACCGCCACCTTCCTCCTCAGTGTGACGATCTACTCGCCGATCCTCGTCCTCTTTTACACCGGGCGCGGACTCTCGCTCTTTCAAATCCTTTCGCTCGAAGCGCTGAACTCCGCCGTCATCACCCTCTTCCAAATCCCCACCGGCGCCATCGCGGATCGCATCGGGCTGAAGCGCATCGTCTTCGCGGGGCATGCACTGCAAGGCATCTGGCTGTCGTCCTAATCGTCTCGCATCAATATCTCTTCTTCCTGCTCGGCTACGCGGTGCTCGGTGTCGCGATCTCCCTGCAGTCGGGTGCGACCGAGGCATGGGTCTTTGAGATTCTGAAGCGGCGGAATGTAACGTCACAGATGACCAGGGTGCAAGGGACGCTCCGGGCTACCTCGCTCGCCGGACGGATCGCATCGGCGCTCCTTTCTATTGTCATCGTGCGGCGCAATAGCGATAGATACTTCGTCACCGCGCTCGCGCTCAGCGCGGTAGCGTTCTTCTTCTCCGCCGTTATGATCGCGACTGTGCCGAATGTCGCGGTCTCCACCGAAACAGGCAGGCGCTCGCTCGGCGCGCTCGTCCGTGATGGGGTTTACATCTTCCGCACGCGGCCACGCTTTCGCCACGTTGCCATCGCGACGGTCGTCACCGATCCGCTGCCGTATGCACTGCTCTTCCTGTATCAACCCTATTTCAAGGCGGCTGGAACGCCGCTCGCGCTCTACGGGTTCGCGGCGGCTGCGGCGGCAGCGGTCGGCGCATTGGTCTCACGTCGCGTCCATCGCCTGGAAACGCGCATTGGCGCGCGGCGGGCGTTTCTGCTCTGCACGGTCGCGCCGTCGCTCCTCTACCTCTTGATGGCACTCATTTTCCAGGCATACATCGCCGCCGCGCTGTATGTGCTGACATTTGGCGCGATGCAAGCGCGCTATCCGCTCGCGACCGCGCTACGCAACCTGCATGTCGAATCATACAACCGCGCGACGGCACTCTCGCTGATCTCGATGCTTGATGGCGCGTGGGGATTCGCGGCGAAACTAATCGTCGGTCGCATCGCCGATGCCAGTCTGCGCGCCGCATTCGTCGTAATGGGTCTCGTGCCGCTCGTTACCTATGCGATGACCCGCCTGCGCGACGATGACGTAGAGAGCGTCGCGGAGCCGTGACCGGTACTCCTTTCAGTGGTGGCGGGCTTCAGCCTGCCACAGCAAGGATTGCCCGCCCCCAAAAAGAGACTTGATCGCGGGATTACTTCGCCGCTGCTGCCCGGAGTGCAGTCGTCGCTTCCTCGTCAACGGTCATTGTGACCGGATCAATGACGACGCCATACTGCGAGCGCGCGGCGGCAATGGAGACAAAGCCGTCGAGGACATCATCGAGGGCGGCCTGCACATCGCGCGTGTATGGATCGAAGTAGCCACCGCCGCCGGGCAGTTGCAAGGTGAATCGCTCGTCCGCCGCGAGGGCAACCTGCGATTTGTCTCGCAGTTCGCGACCGTCACTGAGCGTAATCGCGCCGCGCACCCCTTGCCCGCCGCCCGCGTACCCCTCGGCGGGCACGCGCGTGCGGTCGAAGATCGGGCCGAGATTGTAGCCACGACCGGTCAGCGCGCCGACCTCCATGTACTGCCCGCAACCGCCCCGGAACCGCCCCGGCCCGCCGGAGTCCTGGGCGATTTCGCGCCGCCGGACGAGCAGCGGTGCGACGCTCTCGATCACCTCGACCGGTACGCCCATCACGCCGGACGGGAAGGCGGTCGTGTGGATGCCATCGCTCGTCGGGCGCGCACCCGTGCCGCCGCAGGAGAACCAGACATACGTCCATGGATCGCCATTTGCGTGCGTACCGGTCAGTTGCGTCGCCCAGATATTCGCCGCGCCCTCGGCAAGTACTTTGCCGGGCAGCACCGGCGCGAGCGCCCCGAAGACGATGCCCGGCAGGAAGTGGCCAATCACATGCCTGCCCGCCACGGGCGCGGGCGGCAGCGCATTGAGGAGCGAGCCGGGTGGCGCCGTGACCGTCACCGGGCGGAACGAGCCTTCATTGTTCGGCACGTCGGGGCAGAGCGCGCACTTCAGGGCATACGTGACGTACGCATGGGTGTAATTCAGGACGACATTGATGCCGCGCGGGCTGGCGGGGCTTGATCCCGTCCAATCCACATGCATCGCGTCGCCCTTTTTGGTGATCGTGACGGCAAGGGTCACGGGCGCGTCAAAGCCGTCGCTCTGCCCGCTGTGCGTGTAGACACCGTCCGGCACGGTGGCAATCGCCTCGCGCATCGCCCGCTCGGAGCGGGTGATAATCTCATCTGCGAGCGGTTCGATGCTGGTCAGGCCGAACTCCGCCATAAATTCTTTGAGCCGCGCGCCGCCGACATTGTTGCCTGCCACCTGGGCGTGGATGTCTCCAAGCACCTGCTCCGGTTCGCGGACATTCGCGCGGATAATCTTCACCAGTTCTTCGTTCGGTCTGCCCGCGTCATACCACTTCGTGATCGGAACGAACAACCCCTCCTCGTACATCGAACGGGCGTCCGCGCTGAGGCCCCGCCCGCCGATGTCAATCGCGTGGCAGGTCGAGCCGAAGTAGGCGATCAACCGCTCGTTGTCATCGAAGATCGGTGAAATCACCGTGAAGTCGTGCAGTTGGCCGGACGTTTTCTGCGGATCGTTCGTGATGAGCACATCGCCGGGCCGCAGGGTGTCGGCGGGATAGACGGCGAGGAAGTGGTGGATGCACGTCGCCATCGAGTTAATGTGTCCGGGTGTGCCGGTCACGGCCTGCGCGATCATGTAGCCACGCGGATCGAAGACCCCGGCGGAAAGGTCGCCCGACTCGCGGACGACGGTCGTGAATGAGGTGCGCATCATCGCCGTCGCTTGCTCGTTGACGACGGCGATCAACCGGTTCCAAAGGACTTCGAGGGTGATCGGATCAATGCCTGATCGCGCGTCACTCACGGGTGGCATCTCCCTTCATGGCGACAATGAGGTTCCGGTAGGTATCCACCATGACCGTGCCGCCACCGATGATCGTCGTTGATTCGCGCTCCTCGACGACTGCCGGGCCGGGAAAGGCGGCACCGGGAGCGAGCGCGTAGCGGTCATAGACGGGGACAGGAGCGAAGCCGCCCTGCTCCGGTAGATAAATGCTGCGCTCGCCCTTGATCGCCGTTGTCGCGTCCGCAACGCCCGCCGCTTCGGTGGCGAGGTTGATTTCCGGTCGCGGCCCACTCGCGACGACACGCCAGTTCAACACTTCGAGTGGCACACCTTCCGCAATCCGGCCATAGAGCCGCCGGTAGACATCCTCGAACGCCGCTTCGAGTTTGGGCAGCATCGCGGCGCGCAGGTCGCCGTCCGGCAGGGGCACCGGGACTTCGTGCCCCTGGTTGCGGTAGCGCATTTCCGCCGTGCGACGATAGGTGATCTGCTCCGGTGCGACGCCCGCTGCCGCTAGGGTCGCGCCACCCTCTTTTTCCATCTCGCTAAGCAGGGCGTTGACACGATCGAAGTCGAGGTCGCGCAGGGGCGAGAAGAACGAGCGCACGTAGTCGAAGGCGAGTGGCGCGACGAGGAAGCCGAGCGCGGACGTGACGCCCGCGCCGAGCGGGACGACGAGTTCCGGCAGATCGAGGATTTTCGCGACGCGATAGGCATGCCCCGGCCCCGCCCCGCCGAAGGCGAAGAGCGGATAGGCGCGCGGGTCCTTGCCGCGTTCCACGGCGTGGATGCGTGCCGCGCCTGCCATGTTCTCATTGACTACCTGATGGATGCCCCATGCCGCGTCAATCATGGAGAGTCCCAGCCGGTCGCCGAGGGTGGCAATCGCGCGTTCCGCCGCCGCAGTATCGAGACGCATCTTGCCACCGAGAAAGAATGACGGATCGAGATAGCCGAGTAACAGGTCAGCGTCGGTTACGGTTGGCGCGGCGCCGCCACGCCCGTAACAGGCCGGACCGGGTTGCGCGCCTGCGCTGTCGGGGCCGACTTTCAGGAGGCCGAGGCTGTCCGCGCGGGCGATGGAACCGCCGCCCGCGCCAATCTCGATCATCTCGATGACGGGAACGCGCACGGGCAGGCCGCTCCCGCGTTTGAAGCGGTAGACACGCGCCACCTCGAAATCGGCGGAAACGAGCGGCTCGCCATTCTCGATGATGCACGCCTTCGCGGTCGTGCCGCCCATATCGAAGGAGAGCAGGTTCGGCCGGTCGGTGAGCGCACCGTACTGCGCCGCCGCGAGTGCGCCCGCAGCCGGCCCGGATTCGATCAGCCGGATCGGATAGCGCTGGGCAGTCTCGATGGTCGCCGTGCCGCCGCTTGAGAGCATGACGGAGAGTGAAGCGTCCCGCATACCGAGAGCGCGCAACCGCGCTTCGAGTCGTTGGAGATAGGTCTGGACGAGCGGGCGGACATAGACGTTCGCGAGCGTTGTGGAGGTCCGCTCGTACTCGCGAATCTCCGGCACGACTTCGGCGGAGAGCGAGACGACCAATTCGGGAGCGAGCGCCGCCAGCGCGTCGCCGAGCGCCCGTTCGTGCGCGGGATTGCGGTACGAGTGCAAAAGCGAAACGGCGACCGCCTCGACGCCATGCGCGCGCATCTGTTCGACAATCGCGGGAAGCGCGGATGTAGCCAGTGGCTCATGAACCGTACCGTCCGCGAGCATGCGCTCATCCACCTCGAATCGCAGGCGACGTGGCGCGAGCGGCGGCGGCATTTCGAGAAAGAGGTCATACAGATCGTACCGGCCCTCATGGCGAATCTCGATGGCGTCCCGGAACCCGCGTGTCGCGATCAGGGCGGTCCGCGCGCCCTTCCGCTCGATCAGCGCATTGGTGACGAGTGTCGTACCGTGAATGACCGTGCCGACGACTTCGGGCGATTCATTGGCTTCCGCGAGTGTCTCGAGCATGCCAATTTCAACCGCGCGGGCCGGGTCGTCCGAGGTCGTGAGCGTTTTGCCGATGCTGAGGGTGCCTGTGCGCTCGTCGTAGAGGATTAAGTCCGTGAAGGTGCCGCCAATATCAACCCCGGCGCGAAGCGGTCGCGCGCCCACCGTGTGCATCGCCACGCGATCTCTCCTCGCTTCACCACCAAACCGTGGTACCAGCCGTTACGATGGGATCGGATAGACCGGTCGCTTCAAGAAGCCAATATCCAGCCGGGGCCAGAAGGCGAGCCAGGTCTTGCCCATGATTGCGCTACTGTGAATCGGGCCGAAAAAATGCGAGTCTTCACTCGCGTTGCGGTTGTCACCTAACACAAAGTACTCGTCCGGCTCGAGCGTGTAGGCGCGGCCATCTGTCGGATAGGTATAGGTCGGCGGCGCCGAGATATTTGTCTCATGGAGCGCAACGCCATTGACCATCACGTTACTATCACGAATCAGGATCGTATCGCCCGGCAATCCGATGATCCGCTTGATAAATGGCTTGTCGTGCGCGATGGGTGGATTGATGACGACGATATCGCCGCGTTTCGGGGGGTGAAAGAGGTAGTGTTTCGTTCCGCCAATGGTGATGCTTCGGTAGGCGAGGCGGTTTTCCAGTAGATGCTCAGTGTTTTGGAGACTTGGCACCATGCTGACACCGTCCACGACGACCGCCGGCATCACCAAGCGCATGCCGAAAAAGAGCAGCGCCGCAATGATAAGCGTTTCAAGCAGTTCGCGGGCCGCGCTCGCCCGGGGTGGGTCATTGATCGGTACGGCCTCCGTTGAGGCTGCATTGGCACTGTCCACGACTTCGACTGTTTCCGAATCCTTGGTTGCCACAGGCATTCCCATCTCGTAGTCGCACGACCCACACCGCAGGGAGCGTACTACGCGGGTGCGAGGCGGTCAACGGCGATCCGGCGTCGAAGCGCGACCGACGCGGGTGAAACGGGTATACTTCCGATGAAGGGCGACTGGGACGAATTGCGCCGCGATACGAAAGGAGCCATTCGTGGCTCAGGTTTCTCTCGATGACGCACAGACGCCGTTCGTATTGACCTTCGATGTCGGTACGTCGTCCGTGCGCGCGCTCATCTACGATGCTCAGGCACAGCCAATTGTCGGGCTGACCACGCAGATTGCCTATGAGATGACAACAACGGCTGACGGTGGCGTAATCTGCGACGCTGACGCGCTCGTCGAACGCACCGCGACGGTGATTGATGGCGTGCTATCGGCGGCAGGGGCGCATACCGAGAAGATCGGCAGCGTGGCGTCAGACACCTTCTGGCACAACGTTGTCGGTGTGGACATCAATGGTGTCGCGATCACACCCCTCTACACCTGGGCCGATACCCGCAGCGAACCGGCGGCGGGCGCGCTGCGTCATCAACTCGACGAGCGCGCCGTCCACGAGCGCACCGGCTGCATGCTGCACGCGATGTACCTGCCGGCGAAGTTCGTCTGGCTCGCGGAAACTGATGCCGCCCTTTTCCGTCGCGTCGCCTACTGGATGTCGTTCGCGGAGTATTTCTCTCTGAAGTGTTTCGGCGTGCGCGCCTGCTCGCTCTCAATGGCCTCCGGCAGCGGCCTCCTCAATCTCAACGCCTGCCAGTGGGACGAGCAAATTCTCGCGGCGCTGCCGATACAGCCCAAACAACTGTCGCTGCTTCGCGATGTGGACGAACCGCTCTCAGGGTTGGGTAACGCCTATGCGCGGCGGTGGCCGTCGCTCGCGCGCATCCCGTGGTTTCTGCCGGTTGGCGACGGGGCAGCGAGCAATCTGGGTAGCGGCGGGGTAAACGGATCGCGCATCGCCGTCAATGCTGGCACGTCCACTGCAATGCGTCTCGTGTTACGCGCGGAGACGGTGCGCGTACCGGACGGTCTCTGGGCGTACCGCGTGGATCGGCGGCACTTCGTCGTCGGTGGCGCGGAGAGCAATGGCGGCAATGTCTGGGCATGGCTGAAGGAGCGGATGCGACTCGACGATGATGATACGACCACGTGGGCGATTGCGGCGATACCGCCCGATGGGCATGGGCTGACGGTGCTGCCGTTCCTCGCCGGCGAGCGAAGCCCAAACTACAACGCGCGAGCGCGGGGGGTGATCTCCGGCCTCAGCCTCGATACAACAGCGCCGGAGATCGCCCGCGCGTTCCTTGAGGCGATGAGTTATCGCTTGGCGCTGATGTATCGGATTATCGCCGCAGATCACCCGGAGGCGCGTGAAATTATTATCAGTGGCTCCGCGCTCCTTAATAACCCGACGTGGATGCAGATGCTCGCTGATGTGTTGGGCATGGCGCTGACCGTATCCGACGAGGCGGAGGCAACGAGCCGTGGCGCGGCGCTTATCGCTCTCGAACAATTAGGTGCGATACCATTATGGGAGGACGTGCCCGTCGCGCTTGGCAAAACCGTGGCGCCGAATCTGGAGGCACATCATATCTATCAGGCGGCGATCGAGCGGCAGGAGCAGACCTATCGGCTGCTCGTGCCGCCACGAACATGAAACGCGTTGCGCGTGGCGCGTGGCGCGGAATCGAAAGAGCACGACGCGTGTTTGAAATCGTGGACATTCGGATAATGAGGAGGATGACATGGCGACGAATCCACTGACCCTGATTACGAACTTCGGCCAGAGCGTCTGGTACGACAACATCAGCCGCTCGCTCGTCCGCGACGGTGAACTGAAGCGGCTGATCGCCGAAGACGGCGTGGTTGGTCAGACATCCAACCCAAACTTCTTCAAGGAAGCGATTGTCGGTAAAACCGAATACGACGATCAGATGCGGGAACTCGCTGGACAAGGGAAGAATGGCAACGAAATCTACGAAGTGCTGACGACGACCGATGTGCGGGATGCCTGCGACCTTTTCACGCCGACCTACCAGCGGACGAATGGTCATGACGGCTACGTCTCCATCGAGGTATCGCCGACACTCGCGCACGACACGGAACGTACGATTGCGGAGGCGCGTCGCCTCTGGAGCGTCGTAGATCGCCCGAATGTCATGATTAAGATTCCCGCCGCGCCGGAGGGGATCGCGGCGATCAAGCAAGCGCTCAACGAGGGAATCAACGTCAATGTGACGCTCGTCTTCTCGATCGCCTCGTACCGCGAGGTGATGAACGCCTATATCGAGGCAATCGAGGCGCGCGTGCAGCGCGGTGAGCCGGTGGATCGCATCGCGTCGGTCGGCTCCTTCTTCGTCAGCCGCGTGGATGTCGTGGTGGATAAGATGCTGGACGAGAAGATCACGGGCGCATCTGGCGCAGAGAAGGAGCGATTGCAAAGCCTGCTCGGCAAGGCCGCGATCGCGAACGCGAAGGATGCCTATCATGTGTTTCGTGAGACGTTCAGCGGCCCGCGCTGGGAGGCGCTTGCGGCAAAGGGTGCGATGGTCCAGCGGCCGCTCTGGGCGAGTACCGGTGCGAAGAATCCTGCCTACCGGGACATTCTCTACGCGGAAGAACTGATCGGGCCGGATACCGTGGACACAATGGGGCCGCCAACCATCGAGGCATTTCGGGATCATGGGCAGGTCCGCAACTCGGTCGAGGAAGATTATCCCGGCGCGCAGCGCGTCCTGAAGGAACTCGCGGACGCGGGCATTGATATGGCGAAAGTGACGCAGGATCTGCAGGACGCGGGGATCAAACAGTTCTCCGACTCCTTTGAGGCGATCATGAAAGACGTGCGCGCGAAGAGCGAAGAATTCGGTGCGGCAGGCGCCCGCGCCGCTGACTAAGAGAAGGTAGTCAGTAGTCATTCTCTTTCATGCTGGCGACGGTCTGTTACCTCGTAGGAGCGATTCGTGAATCGCCCTCTTGCGGTGGCATAGCATTGAGTGGGAAGGTACGGATGATCTGGGGAGGGCGATTCACGAATCGCCCCTACGAAAACAATGGCAGCACCTTTTTAAGGAGTACACCGGATGCTCGAAACGACGGTTGTAAACCCGCTCCGTGAGGGCCTGCGTCTACAGCGCACTCCGGAGCCGTGTGTGATGGTTATTTTCGGCGCGTCCGGCGACTTGACGCGCCGAAAATTGGTACCCGCACTCTATAACCTGACGCGCGAGCGGTTACTGCCGGGTGGTTTCACCGTCGTTGGTGTGGCACGGCGGCCGATCGGTACCGACACCTTCCGCGACCAGATGCGGTCGGGCATCAACGAATTCTCGCGCATACGGCCAGTGCAGGATACCGTCTGGGAGAATTTCTCGCAGGGCATCTACTATCATCAGAGCGAGTTCCACGATAGCGACGGCTACGCGCGCCTTGGCGAACTGCTCGATCAGATTGATCGCGAGCGCGGCACCTGCGGCAATCGCGTCTTTTACCTCGCCACCGCGCCGTCGAATTACAGTGAGATCATCCGACAACTCGGCGAGCACGGGCTGGCGCGCCGTCCCGCGCCGGGCGTGCCGGATGAGGGACCATGGCAGCGGATCATTATCGAAAAGCCGTTCGGACATGACCTCGAATCGGCGCGTGAACTGAATAACCAACTCGCAGAGGTCTTTTCGGAGCGGCAGGTCTTCCGTATTGATCACTATCTCGGCAAGGAGACGGTGCAGAATATCCTCGTCTTTCGCTTCGCCAACGGCATCTTTGAACCGCTCTGGAATCGGGGATACGTGGATCATGTGCAGATCACTGTGGCGGAGAGCATCGGTGTCGAGGGGCGCGGCGGCTACTACGAGGAGTCCGGCGCGCTGCGTGACATGGTGCAGAATCACATGATGCAACTCGTCGCGCTGATCGGCATGGAGCCGCCTGTCTCCAACGACGCGACCGGCGTACGCGATGAGAAAGTCAAGGTGCTCCACGCGATCCGGCCTATCCACCCGGAGGATGTCAACAAGTTTACCGTGCGGGGCCAGTATGGGCCGGGCGATGTCGCCGGACATCCGATCTCCGGCTACCGCGAGGAGCACGGCGTCGCGCCCAACTCGACGACGGAGACATTTGTCGCGCTCAAGTTTTTCATCGACAACTGGCGCTGGGCGGGCGTGCCTTTTTATCTCCGGACGGGCAAGGCGCTGCCGAAACGGGTCACGGAGGTTGCGATCCAATTCAAGCCCGCGCCGCACTTATTGTTCGATCGTGCCGCAGAGACGATGGAGCCGAATGTGTTGGCGCTGCAAATCCAGCCGGACGAGGGCATCTCGATTAAGTTCGGTTCGAAGGTGCCAGGTCCGACCGTGCAGATCCGCTCGGTGAATATGGATTTCCGTTATGGCACGTATTTTGGTGTGGAACCGCCGGATGCCTACGAGCGGTTGCTGCTGGACTGCATGCTTGGCGACTCGACCCTTTTCACGCGGCGCGACGAGGTCGAAGTGGCGTGGGCGCTGATTACGGCAGTGCTCGAAGGCTGGAAAATGGTCGCGCCGCCACAATTCCCGAACTACGATGCCGGGGCATGGGGGCCGGAGCGGGCACACGAACTGCTCGCGCGTGATGGACGGACGTGGAGACGGCTGCGGACACGGTAGGAGGCGGATGATGGCGACCGATGAGTCAGAGATCAGATCCGCTGCCGCGCCCGGTGACGGGGCGCAACCGGTTGATGTCCGTGAGATCGAGGATGCACTGACGCAACTCTGGATGACCAGCCAGACCGGCGGTCACGCAACGATGCAAGCGTATACGCTGAATCTGATCATCTTTGCCGGTTCGGCGGCGAATGCGTCGGAGGCCCAGAAGATCGCCGCGCGCGTTGGGCAAATGCATCCCTCCCGCACCATCATCCTCCATACTGAGGAGGGCGACGAATCACGTCTCCGCGCCTGGATCTCCGCGCAGTGTGAATATGGTGGCGGAATGGAGCGGTCAGGCTCCGAGCAGGTGATGCTTGAGGCGGCAGGTGATGGCATTCGGCAGCTACCCGGTACCGTCATTCCCCTCCTCGTGCCGGAGGTGCCGGTCGTGCTCTGGTGGTCGGGGGAGGGGTTATTCACTCACTCGATCTTCCCGGCGCTGATGGACGCCTCGGATCAGCTCGTGATTGATTCCAGCGCCTTTCCCGATTCGGTACAGATGCTTGCCCGCTTGCACGCGCTCGGCTCCGAGGAGTATCCGGGCGTTGCGCTCCGCGATCTTGCGTGGGCGCGCTTGACGCCGTGGCGGGAACTGACCGCCCAGTTTTTCGACGCGCCACCGATCCGTCCGTATCTGGACGGCATCCAACAAGTGCATGTGACGTATGCCTATGCGGACGAAGGGATCTACAACCCCGAGCAAGCGCTCCTCTACGGCAGTTGGCTCGCGTCGCGGCTCGCCTGGGAGGCGATCCCGGACCTGCGCCGCTTCGGGCGGGAGATGATGGTGGTGATGCGCGATGAGGAAGCGCCCATCACCCTTGAGTTTTCTGCCGTGCATGCGCCCGATCTGCCCTCCGGCTGTCTCCTGTCCGCGACGCTCGTAGCCCAGGCAGAGGAGACGATCGCGACGTTCGCGATTCGGCGCGCGGACGACCGTGCGCATACTGTTGTCACAATGACGGTGCATGGACAGACGATGCAGGAGCGGATCGTGCCGATGCACGAGGGGTCGGTGGCGGATATGCTCGCGGAAGAAGTGAGTACCGTACGCCGCGACCACGTCTACGATGAGGCGCTGGCGATTGCCGTTCGGATCGCCAGCCCCAGAAGCGGAGGTTCCCGTTGACCGAGGAAAATCGCGAGATCGTTGTACTCCCCGACCTTGATGCTGTCAGCCAGGAGGCGGCGCGTCGGTTCGTCGCGATTGCGAGCGACGCGGTCGCGCAGACGAATCGCTGTACCGTCGCCCTGGCGGGCGGCTCGACACCGGAGCGCCTCTACCGGCTACTCGCATCCGAACCTTATCGCGACGCCGTACCCTGGGCGTCACTCTACCTCTTCTTCGGTGATGAACGCTGCGTGCCGCCGGATAATCCTGAGAGCAATTACCGCATGGCACGGGAGGCGATGCTCGATCATGTCCCGGTCCTGCCAGAACAGGTCTTCCGCATGGAGGGCGAGCGCGATCCGCAAAGTGCGGCGATGACGTATGACGCGATGCTCGGCGATGCCTTCGGTCTCACACCGGGGCGCATCCCACGTTTCGATCTGATCCTGCTCGGCATGGGACCCGACGGCCACACCGCGTCCTTGTTCCCACAGACTGACGGCTTGCAAGTGATCGAGCGACTGGCGACCGCGAACTACGTGCCGAAATTCGATTCGTGGCGGCTGACGCTGACCTATCCGGTGCTCGACGCGGCGGCGCACGTCCTCTTTCTGGTCGGTGGGGCGGAGAAGGCGGACGCGGTACAACAGGTGCTCGAAGGGTCATTCGATCCCGCCCAGTATCCCGCTCAGGGCGTCCGCACGCCCGAAGGGATCGTCACGTTTCTGCTTGACGCGGCGGCAGCGGGCAAACTGGCATCCGCACGATAACGGGGGGAGCAATGGAGATGCACGACGATCTCCCCTCAGACGCGCTTGCGTCAACACAACTGCTTGCCGCAGTATTTTATTGTGCGTTCACCTGAACCAGCGCGCGTACCGGGTTCGTCATCCCGCTTGCCTGCACGGAGACATGCCATGCGCCCGGCGTCGCAAACGTGAGGCTACCCATCAATGTGCCATCACTGCCGACGGTTGCGGAGAGGGGAGCCTGATTTGTGCCATCGGGCGCAGTCGTCCAGAGTGCAACGGGCACGCCGGGCGCCCAGCCAGTGCCGGTGAAGACCACCGGCGAACCGACATATGCAAAGGGGACGGTCGGCACGAAGGTCGGCACGCCGAATCCACCGCTGTTGCACGCGTTGAAATACGGGTACTGCACCACGCCGCTCGACGGAACCGGATAATTGAAGCCCGGCCCCGGATAGATGCCGCCGTACGGCCCGCCCGTGAAGGGATAGCCGGTATTCGCGTAGCCACCATTGATCGGCAGTGTTCCAGGTATGCAGGTGCTGTAATCCGGGTACGTCGGCGTCACGTACGGATAGCCGGGCGGCACGACAGGATAGGGTAACGCGCCCGCAATGTTGCTCACCGCATGCATGCCCGAGCCGTAGCCGCGCGCGTCGAGTTGATAGAGCGCGGTGTCCGCGTACGGAACGACGCCGGTGATCGCTCCGCCCGCATTCGCCGTTGCGGGGCCGTATGGAATCGTGCTCCCGTCATATCTGATCCCATTGATCTGCACGAGTTCACCGGGATAAAAACCGTTCCCATCGAACTGGATGCCGCCGCCCGCCACCCGCGCGACGAAGCCCGCCGCCGCGACCGGCGCCGTCGGCAATACACAAAGGATGCCGATCAACGTCAGAATACTGAAACCCTTGCCGATCCGGTTCAGCACGACCGCTCCTCCTCCCCACCCATCCAATCACCGCTTCCTCCCCGTTGTACCGTACGTGTAGTCAATTGGGAAGGGAATGTAAAAAAGATGGAGGGATGATGTGCGCCCCGCCGCGATCTCCGGTATGCTCCGACGCAGAGCGAGGACGATGCGGTGCGGTCGAGCGATGGGAGCGGCGATATGAAAGTCACGGGGTTATCCGTGATGCGGGTGCGTGTCAATCACCGGGGCGATTGGCTTTTCGTGCAACTAACGACGGACGACGGGATCACGGGCCTCGGTGAAGCGTCACACGGCGGTTTCTCGCCGCAGCGGGACCAGATCGTGACCGTGATCCTTGAGACGCAGTGTACCCCGGTACTGATCGGCAGGGACCCCCGCGCAGTGGCGGCCGTCAGCGACGCGCTGCAACCGCTCGTGGATGGCCTCGCGGCGGCGACAGCGGTCTCGGCGTGCGAGCAGGCGTTGTGGGACATTGCCGGGAAGTCGGCGCGACTCCCCGTTTACCGACTCTTTGGTGGCCCAGTGCGCGAGCGCATCCCCCTCTATGCAAACATCAACCGCGCCGTGCGGGAACGGACGCCAGAGGATTTCGCGCGCCATGCGAAAGACGCGGTCGGCGCAGGCTTCCGCGCCGTGAAATGCGCGCCATTCGACGGGATGGATCAGCGCCGCGTGCAAGAGCCAGAGCAGCGCGCCCGCATGCGGCGCGGCATTACCTGTGTCGCTGCCGTCCGCGATGCCGTCGGGCCGACGATTGATCTGTACGTGGACTGCCACAGCATGTTCGACGCGCCGAGCGCGATCGAGGTCGCCCGCGAACTTGCCGCGCTTGGTGTTCGCTGGTTCGAGGAGCCCGTGCCGACCGAGGATCGCGACACACTGCGCGCGTTACGTCCGCACGTCCACGCACTTGGCATGGAGTTGATCGGTGGCGAACTCGTCTATGGTGTTGCGGGCTTTCTCCCCTATCTCGCGCCGCGTCTCTTCGATCTCATCATGCCGGACGTGAAGCACTGCGGCGGCATTGCGGCCATGCATGCCATTACGTGCGCTGCCGACGCATGCGACATCGCGGTCGCGCCGCATAACCCGAGTGGCCCGGTCTCAATGGCGGCAAGTGCGCAGATCGCCGCCGCCATGCCCCGCATGCGTGCGCTCGAATATGCCTGGGGCGAAGTGCCGTGGCGGGCCGCACTCCTGACGCCGCCTGAACGCATCGAGGACGGCATGTACATCGTACCGGACAGCCCCGGCCTTGGTTGCTCGCTCAATGACGCGGTCATTAGCGCACATGGCGCCTGATCGCCGACCCGCCCGAAACGGCGTCGGATTTCGCTTGCAGCGCCATCATGCGATAATGGCGCTGATGTGGCGATGCAAGGAGAGTGATTTGCGGAGATCGGGAGAGTGGGGACACACGCGGTGAATAAAGATGGGGCACGCCGCGTCCGAATGATTGTTGTCCTCGCGCTCGTCATCGGTGGCGCCGTTGCGCTGCCGCGACTCGGCGACGCCCCACTGCGCGACGACGCGGGTCCGACGGTGACGCCGCTGAGCGTCGGCGTCGCGAACACTCTCCGTGCAACGCCAACGCCGCCCGCATCACCCGAACCGACGATTGCGCCGACCCTCACCCCAACGATTGTTCCGCCGCTCACGCCGTTGATCGCGGCGCGCGCGGTCGGCATGCGGGTGAGCGAGCCGACGCCTACACCGATTCCGCCCACCGCGACACCGAAGCCGATTGTCGCGAATGGTCCACTCCTTACCAGCCGCCTGGTCACCTTCTACGGCCATCCCGACAATAATCGCCTCGGCATCCTTGGCGAGTTCGCCACGCCTGCCGCGATGATTGCCAAACTGAAGGCGCAAACCGCCGCCTATCACGCCGCCGACCCCTCACGACCGGCAATTCCGACGATTGAACTGATCGCCTCGGTCGCTTCCGACACGCCGGGCGACGACGGCCTCTACCTTAACCGGACGCGCCTGTCGCTGATCGAGGAGTACGCGGACATCGCGGCGAAGAACGACTGCCTCCTTCTGCTCGATATTCAACTGGGATATGACAGCATAGCGAACGAAGTGTCGCGGCTGGCGCCGATCCTCAAGCGTAGCAATGTCCATCTCGCGATTGACCCCGAATTCCATGTCAAGCGCGGCGCGGTGCCGGGGGATGAATTTGGCAGCGTCACCGCTGCGGAAGTAAACGGCGCGGCGAAGATGCTCGCCGACATCGTGACACAGAACGGCATCACCGATAAAGTCCTTGTGATTCACCAATTCCGGTTCGACATGCTGCCGGACAAGGAAAATATCAAGCCGATTCCGCACGTCCAGATGGTCGTTGTTATGGATGGGTTCGGCGCACCCGGTGCGAAGTCCGAGAATTACACCACGTTCGTCCATGACGAACTGATACAGTATGGTGGCATCAAACTCTTCTACAAACAGGACAAGCCGCTGATGACACCCGCCGAGATCGTCGCCCTCGACCCCAGCCCCCTCGTCGTCATTTACCAGTGACCGGCACTGGTTAACACGCAGATCAGGATGTCGCTCATGGGATGCTACGAGCCAGGGCGAAGACGGAATGGGCCGCTCACGTCACGGCGGAGCGCAGCAGGCAAATCGTCCGCAGGCGCGGGCAAATCCGCAACGTCGGCCAGTGCGTCGGCGAGGATTTGGGTCAACTCATCAGGATCGAGGTCCGCGAGTGGGTCCCACGCGTGCTGTTTCATGACGACGCGCCCTTTGTCATCGAAGGCGACGGCTTCCGCGCGAAGGAGGCCCGCCATCGTTTCAGGATGTCCGAATGCCCATGCGCCCGTCAGGACACCTGTACGGTTGACGACGCGATGCGCGGGTACCCGCGCTTCCGCCGGAATCCCGTTCATGATCCAACCGACGAGTCGCGCGTGTCCCGGCATGCCAATCGCCGCCGCCAGCCACCCATAGGTCGTCACTCGTCCAGTGGGGCAGGCGCGTACGACGGCAAAGACTTCGGCACGCGCGCGTTGGAGATCAAAAGGCCGCTCGCTCATCGGTTCGGCTCCCGTCTGGTCAGCACCGCCACCACCTCAATATGATACGTCTGTGGAAACATATCAACCATCCGCACGCTCTCGATCTGATACAAACCAGAGAGCGCACGCACATCGCGGACGAGCGTCGCGACATCGCACGAGGCGTAGACGATTCGCGCGGGATGCAGACGCAAGAGACCATTGAGAACGCCGGCGTCGCATCCTGAGCGCGGCGGATCGAGGACAACAGCGTCCACGCGCTCCGCGAAGGTCGCCATAAACCGTTCCGCCTTGTGGACATGGACATGGACATTATCCAGATCAGCGGCGGCAGCGTTGAATCGCGCATCCGTTCCAGCGGTGGGAACTTCCTCAACCGCGATAACGCGGCGCGCCTGTGGCGCCGCCAGGATCGCGAAGACGCCGACCCCGGCATAGAGGTCGAGGACCGTTTCACTACCGCTGAGCGCGAGGCCATCGAGAACGCACCGGGCAAGAACCTCTGCCATACTCAACGTAGAGTGGTTTGTCCGCGCTTCGCGTCGGGTATTGACTTGAAAGAACGCGCCACCGGAGACCCGGAAACGCCGACCGAGGAGCGTCTGATAGACGGTTCGTCGCTCATGCGCGCTGAACGACACCGCAGATTCCACGTCGCTCGTGCGAATGGTTGTCTCATCAGTGATGCCGTCCGTACTGAGCCGCGCGAGTTCCGTACTGATCGTCGGCTGACTGATCGGGCAGTGGTCAATCGCGACGAGTGCCGCGCTATGGAGATGGTGAAACGCCGGTTTGCGCTCCACTGTCGGCTCAACGGTGACGACATTGCGATAGCGCCATGGATCGCGCATCGCGGCGGGCGGCACGATGATCGCGGTCAGGTCCGCCTCACTGAGGCGAAGTCCCCGGCGCAACTGTTCGCGCAGAATCTCGCCCTTCAGTCGCACCTGCGCGGCATAATCGAGAAACTGCCACTGGCAGCCGCCACACGCGCCGAAATAGGGGCATGGCGGCGCGATACGATCCGGTGACGGCTCGATCACGTCCACGACAACCGCCCGTGCGAACGTCTTGCGCACTTCGACAACGCGGGCAGAGACGACTTCGCCGGGCGCTGCGCCCTGAATAAAAACGACCAGCGCCCCGTGCCGTCCTACGGCCTCGCCGCCGTTCGCCATCGAATCAGCCTGGAGCGTGATCGTTGCACCAACCGTAACCGTGATCTGAGTCATTGCTTCATCCATCGCATCCCGCCGAACTGAGAACAGAAAAGCAGGACCGGATTACTCCGGCCCCACAACGAATGTCGTGCGTATTCTACGCCACTACGCGACGCCGGGTGCGTTGCGGAATCGTGGCGGTGGCGCTTGCCCGTTGCTGGCCGGTTTGGGCGCGGCCGGGTTCGATTGCTGGCTTTGCGCTTTCTCCTCGGCAGCAAGGATCGCGGCGGCAACCGCGTCCTTCGCCCGCTGCGGAATGACGTGGTTTGGTAACGGCTTCGGCTCGTGGAAGAATTCCTCGATCTCGGCGCCGTCTACGGTCTCCTTTTCGAGCAGGAGCGCGGAGATTTGATGTAACTGCTCCATGTAGGTTGTCAGCACCTGCCGCGCGCGCTCGTACCCTTCTTCGACGAGCTTGCGCACTTCTTTGTCAATCTGAAACGCGACATCGTCCGAGTAGTTACGATGCTCGCCAATGTCGCGGCCAAGAAAGACCATTTCCTCGCGCTTGCCGTACTGGATTGGGCCGAGTTCTTTGCTCATACCGTACTCAGTGACCATCTTCCGGGCAAGATTCGTCACTTGCTCGATGTCGTTTGATGCGCCGGTACTCACTTCCTGGAAGACGAGTTCCTCGGTGACATGACCACCGAGCGCATAGGCAAGCCGGTCCTTGAACTGCGCCTTGGTCCAGAAGAAACGATCTTCATCCGGCAGGATGCGCGTGTAGCCGCCCATCATGCCCCGCGCGACGATACTGATCTTGTGTACCGGATCGGAGTTTGCCAGCACCCGCGCCACCAGTGCATGCCCCGCCTCGTGATACGCGGTCATGATCCGCTCGCGCTCGCTAATCAACCGGCTCTTGCGCTGCGGCCCGGCGATCACGCGATCAATCGCCTCGGCCACCTCGTCACGACCGATAACCTTCAGGTTCCGGCGCGCCGCAAGGATTGCCGCCTCATTGACGAGATTTTCGAGATCCGCACCGGAGAAACCGGGAGTCTGACGGGCGATCTCTTCAAGGGTCACGGTGTCGTCAATCGGCTTGCCGCGCGTATGGACTTCGAGGATTGCCTGCCGACCACGGATATCCGGGTTGTCGAGGATCACCTGGCGATCGAACCGCCCCGGTCGCAAGAGCGCCGGATCGAGCACGTCGGGCCGGTTCGTCGCGGCGATCACAATGATGTTCGTGCTGCTGTCAAAGCCGTCCATCTCGACAAGAATTTGGTTCAATGTCTGCTCGCGCTCGTCGTGGCTGCCGCCGAGGCCTGCGCCGCGCTGGCGACCGACCGCATCAATCTCATCAACGAAGATGATGCAGGGCGCGTTGCGCTTCGCCTGATCGAACAGATCGCGCACGCGGGACGCGCCGACGCCGACGAACATCTCGACAAACTCCGAACCGGAGATCGAGAAGAACGGTACGCCCGCCTCGCCTGCCACTGCGCGAGAAAGCAGCGTCTTGCCGGTGCCGGGAGGGCCGACCAGCAGCACACCGCGTGGAATGCGCGCGCCGAGCGCTGCGAACTTATCCGGGTACTTGAGGAACTCCACGACTTCCGCCAGTTCCTGTTTCGCCTCTTCAACCCCGGCGACATCGGTAAAGGTCACGCTCGGGCGATTGCCCGTGAACATGCGTGCGCGGCTCTTCCCGAACGACATTGCCTGGTTATTCGAGCCTTGCGCTTGCCGCATCATAAAGATGAGAATGCCCACGAGAAAGACTGTCGGCAGCAGGAATCCGAGCGTCCCCAGCAAACTTCCCCACTGGCTCGACCCCTTCGTCGCGATGATCGGGAACTGCTCGGGCGGGATACCGTTATCTTTCAGGATTTCGTAGATCGAACTATTGTCCGGCAAGCGTACGTTTTTCTTGGAGCCGTCTTTCTGCTCCACGTCAGCGCTGCTGCTGCCGTTTGTCGTTGTAATCTTGGTAATCTGTCCCTGCCTGACAAGGGAAACCACGGCGCCGATGTCGATTGACTTATTGCCGCCGGGACTTGACACAACCGTAAACCAGAGAGCGATGACCGCGACAATGATAATCAAGTACACGAGGCTGTTTTTCAGCCACTTGTTTTCACTCATTCAATGAGCCTCCGGCGCCGCAGCGCTGCGTGGAAGATGTTCCCCTGCGAACCGCGCGATACCCTGGACACTAGTCACGCGCCTGTTCATTCTATCATACGTGGAAGTGCCCGCACATGTGATGCGCGGGCATTGCTCAGCGCGAGGGAGAAATGAGGAGGGCGCGGCCTGCAGGGAACGGATTGATGGGGAGTGGCGACACGCGGATCAGCCCTGCGCGCGCCGTTGCGCGCTGGTATCGGCGAACAGCCGGTGGCGGTGCAGGAGGCTGCCACCGTGCATCGTGAACCAGCCATGCCGCTGGATTAACTCCGCGCCCCGACAGGCCGCATCCGGCTGTCGGCAACAGGACCGACGCCGCCCCCATCTTCACCGGTGGGGGCGGCGCCTGTGTGTCGCATCAGCGCGGTCGTCAGGGGAGCACGGTGGCGCAAATCGCCTCGGTGTAGAGGGGGGAGACCGTCGCTGAGGAAGTGCTCGAGGGATTGCCGAGCGCGGCGCTCCATGTGGTGTCGGACAGCGCCCGCTCCCGACCGACCATCACCGCCGACCACTCTACTCCGATGTACGCCACATGATCTCACATGGAGATTCGGCATAACAGATACCGCCTACGGACGCTCAGTGGAGTAAAACAAGCGCGACGATGAGGAGGGAGAATGGCACGCCCCGCTTGACGCGACTAGGCGATGGCGGCGGTGTCGAGCACGCCGACGAACGGCAACTGCCGGTACAACCCGTCGTAATCGAGTCCATAGCCGACCACGAAGGCGTTCGGGATCGTGAAGCCAATATAATCGAGCACGACCGCAGTCTCGCGCCGCTCCTTCTTATCGAGCAGGACACACGTCCGCAGTGACGCAGGCTCCCGCGCGCGGAGCAGGTTCTGTAGGTAGGCAAGCGTCAGCCCACTGTCCACGATATCCTCGACAATGATCAGATCGCGCCCCGTCACCTCGTTGTTTAAGTCCTTCAGGATGCGGACGACGCCAGTGGATTCCGTTCCCGCGCCGTACGACGATACGGCCATGAACTCCATCTCAACCGGTATCTGCATCTTGCGGATTAGATCGGCCATGAAGATCGTCGCACCGGTCAGCACGCCAACCAGCACCGGCACGCGCCCGGCGTAGTCGCGATCAATGGCCCGCGCGAGATCGCCCACTTTCTCCTGAATGACCGATTCGGTGAGCAGGACCGACATCGGCATGCTCGCCGTTCCCGGTATCGGTGGTTTTCCTTCGACCATCCTTCCCCACGATCCTTTCGTTTGCCGACGATGGTACACGCGTCAGGATACCGACATGCGTCGCCGTCACCTCGGTTGCGGCAAACGCCGCGCTCACCTCGTGTCCGATCCCTAATACCCATGCAATCGTATCGTTGACGACGAGGAGCGGCAACAGATCGCGCACGGGCGCGGGTACGCCCCGCGCCTTCAGATAGTCGCGAAGCAGCATCGGCCGTTCGCTGCCGCACAGCTGGAAGCGATCCGCTGGTGTGCGATTCCGGACGATAGCCGTCGAGCCGTTCGGCCAGTGCATCGGCAATGCAATCAGGTCATTGCTACTCTCTGTCCGCATTGTGTGATCTGCCGGTTCGATATGAAATGTGTAGGCAACGACCGGGAAATCGGACAGCCCGAAGTGGAGTCGCGCGTCGCCATAGACGGCCTGGTGTCCCTGAAAGAGTGGATACCGCCGCGAGGCGGCAACCCGCACCCACCCAGCGACAGCCTCGTGACGCCCAAGGACAAGGCGACCGAAGGCGAGGCAGCACGCAATACCCCCGCTGTGACGAATCGCACTCGAATAACTCGTGGTGGCGTGGCGCTGGATGGCATCAACATCGTCGGCACGCGGCATCACTTTGGTAATCCCTTGAATGATCTCTCGCAGGATGCGCCGTCGGAGCGCAACATGCTCGGATGCATAGAGGGAATGATTGATGCTGACGCACGACTGCTCGGTCTGGCACTCGCAACGCGCCATCGCCCGGGCGGTTTCCGCCGACAGCAAGGCGGCATCGTCGCGAATCGTGGATGCGGCCCGCGCGAGAACGGGGGCAATGTCGGCATTGCGCGCGCGCAATGCCGGGAGGATGGCGTGCCGCAGCCAGTTCCGGGTATAGCGCTGGTCATCATTCGTTGGGTCATGCACGATGGCGAGGCCGTGCGCCAGGCAATACGCCACCGTCTCCTCACGCCGCACTGAAAGCAGCGGGCGGATCACGCGCAGAGACTGACCGCTCGGTCCGTTCGCACGATCAGTGGATGCATCGGTGGGCAATTCCAGCATCGTCGCTTCGGCCATGCCACCGAGGCCATCTATCCCCGCACCACGCACGAGATGGAGCAGCACCGTCTCAGCCTGGTCATCGAGTGTATGTCCGGTCAGAATGCCATCGGCATTAATCGCATCAGCCATCGCTGCCAGCGCGCGATACCGCGCATGCCGCATCGCAACCTCCGACGGAGTACGTAACTGGGCGGCATCCGCATGGTGCAGGCAGACGACGCGGCATTCAAGATCGAGATGCGTAGCCATTGCACGAACGGTATCGGCATCCCGCGCATCATCAGGCCGGACGCCGTGTCGTACATGACCGACCACGAGGCGGCATCCCGTTTGGCGCGCGACAGCCGCGACTGCATGCAGGAGACAGGCACTGTCCGCACCCCCCGAACACGCCACGAGCATGGTGGACACCTCCGCACGCGCGATGACAGCGCGGACGGCGGCATGGATGTGCTCCGTCAGGCGATTCGCGGATTGTGGATAATACGGCATACGGTTTGATCTTTGACGAGGAACAATGGTGCCGACGGCGGGATTCGAACCTGCGACATAGGGCTTATGAGTCCCCCGCTCTGCCACTGAGCTACGTCGGCGCGATCAATTGTGCACGCGGAATGTAGCACTTGCGCACGCGAATCGTCAAGCCAGTAAGGAGGTCGCCGCGCCAAAATATCGGGTTTTGAAAAACCCTTGACAGGGCGTGCGGCGCGCGATATGATCTCCTTCGCTGCCTGAGAGCGGCGAATGCACCTTACCAGCAGAGGGGAAGGGAGAGAGGCAGCAGTGCCAGAAGGCATCCACACGCGTGGATGTTGAAGATATTGGTTTGAGAGTTTGATCCTGGCTCAGGATAAACGCTGGC
>JAABUU010000890.1_pt1 | contig 58391 bp, 60 predicted proteins | sample 5559301 | NCBI WGS metagenome assembly JAABUU01 (sample SAMN10711884, study PRJNA513360) | rock metagenome | isolation source: Antarctica rocks | place: Antarctica: Victoria Land, Richard Nunatak white
GCGGTCACCCAGCGCAGTGAGCCTCCCCAACCCCGATTACTAGGTCAAACCTGCAGATTTTTCGATTATTTTGAAAGCATTGAATTCGGCTCAATCAGAGCTACAATTATGCCTCCCAAAGTATGTGGGGTAGTCAGCGCGCAGGAATTGATTCGGGCGGGGGAAGGTGGTTGGCAGCTGGGCGATCGAGCGGCCAAAACCGTCAATATCCCCCATCGCAGTTGCCGGGTCAAACCTTCATATTTTCGGATTATTTTTGAAGCGTTGAAGTCGCCTGAGTCGGCTCTACAATTGTTGTCATAGAAAGTATCGAGCTCGAGCACGTCTAGTAGGAATTCGGGGCAGGTGACGGATTGACCGGGGGGCAGGTGACGGATCGACGTGCCAAGGCGATCGCCGCCGGGGTCGATGGGAGCGTCACCTGCCCAGGTGACGGTCGGGAATAAGAGGTAGTGGCGTGAACAACGCTTAGTGGGGTGAACAATGGCTGGTGGTGTGGACAATGGCTGGTGTGGACCTGAGCGATCCAGAAGTGGAGCAGGTGGAGCATTCAGAAATAGAGCTGGAAGATGGGCAGGGGGGACAAGTAAAGTTATGACTCGTTAGGCAACAGTATTTCAGATTACAGCAGTCAACAGTATCACAGGTCCTCACAAGTTGTACTTGATAATGGAATGTGCCTCATCAAGAACTCAGCAATCTCACATTCATCTTTTAGAATTATTCATTCAGAAGCTTGTGCACAATCTTTTATGAATCTTGCAGGTTCAGGCTCGCATTCCCGGATCGATGCTTCTGGCGAGAAACTTCAAAGAGCAGATGTCTGACGCCTTCTTTTCCTTCCTTCTGTTGTTGATGACGATCTGCACTATGAGAACTACCCATTTGCACCATGGGAGCCTATTGGGACGAGCAGTGTGCAGAACTCGGTAGCTCGAATCAGAATTCATGTCTTATTCAAGACATCATCTAAATTACCAACACTGAACTTGACAGCTAGAAGACGATTTGACCTTGAATGATGAAGGGTTTGAGATGAAGCCTGTCCAAACTTTACATTCAAAGACTTCATATCGATCGAATGCAAATACCTTTCAGGACAAGATCTCCCGGCCCACCTTGGCGTTATCAACATCTCTAACGATCTTCATCTCTCACATCGTTGTCCAGATCCTCATTAAGTCCGAAGAAAGACTTCAAGGAAGATACGATATCGATCTGAGACGATCGTCTGACTTTTGCGGCTTTGTTCTCTGCGTCCCAACGGGGAATTTGCGGAAGGATATCGAACAGTGCGTTTTTAATCATGGTTAATCGCTCACTTAGTCCATAGTCGATGATATTTTTGACATTCGCTCGGAACTCGCGAATGTCACGCGGCCTGTGAAAATGGTAGTAACCAACTTCTGAACTTACAAACCGCGGATCGTCTCCGTCTTCTCGCCAATGAACCCATAATGATGCATTGTGTGAATCCACGACACACGAGAAAGCTATGAAATCGATTATCTGACGTTCATCTGTATTTGTCGTGTAACTCATGAGCCTTTCGATTGAGTTAACGCAATGGGACCCGATCTCAGCATTTTGGTTTTCCGCGACCCATGTGGACTCAAGGCGAGACTGTGATTTGTACTCAACAGCGAAGAAAGGCCAGTAAGTAGACGAGTTAGGCTTGACGTATGATTGAAAGCGCGGATGTTGCATAACTTCTGAAAGACGAGACTGAGGACCCATGAAACTATTTTGTGGATAATCATAATGAAAGTCAGGCATGGGCGTGACGACTGGCGGATATCTAGAGCCGAGAGTATAAGGAAGAGCTTTTTGGTCGAAAGGTAGATTGGCGCCGACAGCAATGACGAATTTATTGCTTCCCAGTTTGTAATCCAATTTCTTTGGGAAAAGAGAGATATTGGCAAAGCCGGTTCGTGTAACTTCTTCGTCGACATTGTCTAGAGTAGATAGTTGCTCGCGAGTATAGATCACTTCCTGATCTGTAAGACCTGGTGATGTGCGTTCTTTTTCTATGATCTTTCGCGCAAATTCGAGAATAGCTGAGGGCATGAACATGCCGTAAGAGTCGATGAATATGGAATGATTCTCGAGTTAATCTCGATACGAGGGGAACTGAACTCGCTTCGATTTTTTAGGATCTTCCCTCGAGCTGACAACTGACGTTCGTGATCGGGATGTTTGTTGTGACATCGGCGTGTATGATGATTGTGGTGCTTGTGCATAAGAGGCAGGTGCTTGCGTCACTGACGTGTGAGACGCAGATGTTGCCTGTAACGATTGCGAAGAAAGAGGCTGATAAGCATGCTGCTTGTTGACTGCTGGCCTGACGCTTCGAAGCTGCAAGCCCCAGTTAGTCGCTTTAAAGCTCTATGACCTCACAACCTTGCTACAAGTGAACTTGTCGTCGTAACATTTTGTGCTCGCTACTGAGAGCCTGAATAAAATGATCTTCACCAAGTTCCCCGCCCTCATCGAGCTCCCCAGTTCCCTCTTCACGAAGTTCCTTCACTCATCGATCTCTCCATCTCACCCAATGCGTATGTCAATACAGTCTGAAAGAGACCACAGAATAGCGATGGCTGATGTGTTTGGGCCAACCAATGAGCCGTTCAAGACTATCTTCCTATCAGCTCCCCGCCAAGCTTTCGTGAGCACATACTAGTTCATGATAGTAGTAGAAACTAAGACAGTTGGAGAAATCATCTTCCGACAAGGTGAAAGGCTTTGCAGCGCGAGCGCTGTCAGTCATGTTCCTAGGATAGATCTCCGAAGCCCATTCTCTCAGAAGATCTCACGCTATTTGCCCCCTACTCATCCCAGCTGCACAGGCATCACCTCACACGCCCCAAGAACAGTTCTCCTGGCTCTGAAGCATCGTTGTTCTTCGGCTTTTTGAATAATCGCTCGTTTCTCTGAGAAAAGAAAGTATTCGATGTAACATTCTGCGAATCAACGAGACTGAATTGACTGTCATCTTCCTTCATCAGAGATATCGGCTCGATGTTTGATTGCTGAGAGCTCTGCGATTCAAGTACTTCTGAAAAAGAAGCTGACTGCGAGAGTTCAAAATCTATATCGGTTGGCAAGTGGTTTATCGAAGAAGCAGACGTCGTTGCGAACAGATATCTGACGGCGTCGAAGTCGAAAGATCAACGATTCAAAGATGACTTCGTCGTCTTCGATGCGTTTCTGCACAAGTTTCATCATGATTCTACTCAGCGTTCTCACATACCTAATACTGGTCCCGTTTGGCGAAATGATCACGCGGCAGCATTCTCGATTCGTTGTCACGTAACGTTAACGAAATCTATCAATCTATTACGTGAAAATTAAGCTATTTGTTGGTTTCCAAAGCTTTAAGAAGATCATAAGACACTTTCACTGCAATTTCAACGTGAATGACCTCACTTTTCCCTGGTTCGTACATCAGCTATAGCCTCATTAAAGATCTTGATGATCGACTCATATAGCTTTTCTGAATTCGATTGAGTTTCGATGTTCAGCTCTTCATCCTTGGTAAGAGAAAAGAGAATTTCTCGAATCTCTTCACATAAAGACTTGATACAGTCGAGTGTCTGCAAAAACTTCTTCAAGATATCTTTGAATTCATCAACATGCATGTGACCTACTTTTGCGTCTGCAATATCATCGTAGCTGTCGATATATCACTTTGTCAATCTGCTTTGTTTGAGTCGTTCTTCAAATCAAGACTCAAATATATTTCATGCACGACGATTGCAGATTCACAGAAGTACGTAAAAGAATGACTCAAGATCATGTCGATAGATGTGAGAAACATTGCGTAGCACTTGAATCATCATAAACTTCATGATGTCTGTCTGATGTCGTGCGTTGCTTCGTTCGCTATCGATCTTCTTGACAAGGTTCAGATCAATCAGCATGCTTGTAAAGTCATTAGCTTTCTTTGAATCTGTTATTATGATGTTATTCTCTGAGATATTTCTATGCAGAATATTGCTCATGAGATATAGAAATCTATGCGTCTTGATTGCGTCGCGAAGTGACTTCAGAAGCTTTTTGATCGACTGAAAATCACGAATTTCTCGACTCATCGATGAGATTATCAAGCAACGAAAAACGCGATTGTCGAATGAACTCTCATTGAGAGCATAGAGACTTGTCGTTTATGTGTCTTTCACAGAGTTTGTTACCTCTCTTTTCTGCTTGATCTTATCAGATCTCTGACTGTTGAATCTTGATCTTTTGAACGATCTTTCTTTGACGTCTACAGACTTTCGTTTTTTTGAAGAATCATCAATGATGCTCAGTTCACGAAGCTGACTAAATGATCGATGAAGAAGAGTCTGTGATTGAGACTGTGAAAAGAAGAATGTCGTACTTAGCGTAATGCTTCGAAAAGTGTGCGACTTCATGAAAGTGAATTCTTCACGCATTTTCGCAATGCTGATGATGCGATGATGATTGAACAGTTTAGCGACTTCTCTTACTCTTCTCTCGCATGCTAATCTGAGAAGATCTGCTTCTGATGATCATTTATTGAAGATTCACAAGAATTTAACAACATACTGCAAATTCTTGAGATCTGAAGTCTTGACAAGAAAGCAAGAAGTGTCGCGACAGAAAATCACTCGTTGATAGACAATAAAATCTGACTTCAATCGAAGTTCTTTTTTCTCTTCAGTGACATCTTCAATAATAGTGATAGATCGAATATTCATTCTTCGCTCTATAAATGTATTCAGATCAAGCTCTTTGTCATTCATCATCATATACTCTGCAATAACTCTAATAAATTTCTCAGATTTCTTGTGAATATCGAAGAGCTCTGAGCTGTAAAAATCGAAGCGATTGAATATTCAGAGTTTCATGATAGTTTCGAGAAGAGTAAATTCGTGAACAAATCGACGAGTTGACTGAGTGACAAAGACATCACGCATGTATCTCTCAAGTTGAAGCAGTTTCGCTTTTCATTCTTTGTTGAACTCTCTAAATTTGTCAATCACTTCAACATTCTTTCATTTATGTACTGTCTTCGAAATATTTTTGTCATTAAACTTGAGAAAAACATCAAGTTAATGTTGAGCTTCAGCATCAGTAAGATTTTTACTACTCTCGCTTGTATAGTAAACATCTGAAGCATTGATCAGAAACTTCTCTTGAAACTGAAACAGTCATTCGAGAACAGCGTTCTGCATCGACGAGTCAGAAAAATTGATTCATCTATTGTTCACATGTTGATCTTGCACGACTCGATAAATTTTCTTGATATGCTCAGTTCAAGCTTTGTCTTCAAAATATTTCAAGAAGAATTCTTTAACATTTTGATATGTGCAATTCTTAATTTTCTCAAAAACTCTTGCTTTCAGTAATTGATAAGTCTGTTCATCATCTTGTTGTGAAATGAAGAAATGCGTGATGAAAGTGTCATCAAACGAGACAGAAATGCTTGTAGAAGAAGTTATTCAAGAAATGAATCTTATGAGATCGAAAACAGCGTTTCAGATATCAAAATTTGATGTCTTCTTGATGACTAGTCGAAATAGCACACGATAGAGTTCATAGTTGAAGTTGTCATTTCGAACACGTATGAAAAGTGTGAACAATTCAGAAGCTAAATCTTCATTTTCAGTTTCTGAACGAAGATTGAAGATCATCTCATGACTCATCAACATAATTAGAAGTCTAGAAGTTGTCTTTTGAAATTCTTGATCGAAACTATCAACAGCTGCATCGTAAAAGATGAAATTCAACTTGTAAGACTGCTCTGTCTTTCAAAGTGAATCTTGCAAATAGTTCAAGAAATTGTTCAAAGAATGCTTTGCAATAACAGTGCAATTGTCTTGCGAAAGATTGCTCATCTCAAGACAGAAGATGCTTGACTTGATTTCATTGTGAATTTAATGTCTCGCTGAAGAACTGTTAATCAAGATTGATAAGAAGAAAGAGATCTCATGAATTTTCAGATCAGTATTGTTGCAGATCATGATACAAGTCTTTCAAAGTAAAAGCTGATGAAGAGTTGATTGATGAAGAATGAACGTTCTCATTGATTAATACGACTGCTCAGAACATCAGTTTCATCGATAATCTCAAAACAGTCTAGACTAGAAACTACAACATCTTTGAAGTTGCAAATCTATATCAAAGCTCATCTAATCTTCTATTGATATTTACTTTTCTTCTTACAGATTTTACAGATTTAACGACAGAATATTCTTGACTTTCAGATCAAAAGAAAGACTCTTTGACAGAATCAGAAGAGTAAGAATATCGACTTGATTGACAAGAAAGATAAATCTCTCGATGAGCTTGCTCAAGAGACACAAAATTCAACTTTCGCGAACTAAATCGCAGTCGTGAGAAATTCTCACGCTTCATGTTAGAAATCGATCTAGAGCGAGTCATAGAGATGTCATTTAACTAATAGATAAATGCTAAGAAAGAAAAGTATCTACAGAAAAGAACTCGATTCTTATATGTGTGTTTCTCAGCTCTGTGCTAGACTCGATTGAGTTGATGTCTTACACATATGATGCAGAGTTTCAATGATATCATCTTTAGATCAGATTCTCGCTAGACTTGATTAGAATGAAATCAGACGAAGACTAGACGAAGAATAGACGAAGACTAAAATCATAACATTATCTCTCTCTCTTGACTATTCATGTTCGCATGAATGTTGTTTCTTAGTGCGCTTTTCTTGAATATTTGATATGAAAGTCATCAATCATCTCTTGAGCGTTCATAAATTCGTCGTCGTCAGCGTTATATCAGTTGAGATCGTTGTCATAGCTTTTTCATTTGACTTGATATTGAAGTCGTCTTCTATAGCGTCGAAAGTTCATTATATCATCGATTTTTCATTCATCTTCATCGTTTATCACTATTGATCTCGAAGATTCATTCTTTTGATCAGATAGAGAGTCATCAGCGACAGAACGAAGAAGCTCTGAATGAAATACGTTGTGTATATGCATAGTCTCTGATAGTTTCAACTTATAGAATGAGTCAACAGATGCAGTGATCTGAAATGAATCGAGCATCTTGTCATTCAATTTTTTGAAAGATTTCGCGATAATGATGTTTCGTTCATTCAGAAACATCTTTGATTCAATCTTGTAATTGATCTTCTTTCTATGCTTATTAGCTTGATTCATCATTTGTTTTCGTGTTTTGATCAGAGCTTCACGAGCGAAGGTCAAAGTCTTGTTCATTTGTTCAAATATATTCTTGACTCGATCGATCTGCAAGCGTTCGCGAATGCTTTCATACTCGATGATGTCAGAGTCGAAGCTCATATGAGAATGAAAGTTCTTGTTCATGAAGAAGAAGATCAAGAAGATGACTGATGACAAGACGTTATTGTCAACAAACTTGATCATGAGTAGTCACTTAGATCAGTCGTTCTGCATATATGAACAGAAGAATCAAAGATATCGCTTGACATTCTGATTGACTCATTCGCTTTGATCATCGATCTGAGAATGATAAACGATGAACAATCGAAGAGAAATGCTCAGTCGTTTGCAAAGAAACTTTCATAGTATAGAGATGAATTGCGAACCTCGATCAGATACTATGAAGCTTGATAAATCATGAGTTCAATATACTCATTGAATCAGCATTTCAGCTGTCTTTTCAGCTGTGATATCTTCATCATCAGTGATGCAAGAGATATAATGCCTTTCTTTTGACAATCTGCAGATGACAGTCAGAATAGCGTTGTAATCGTACGAATCAAATAGATCGATAATGAAGTTCATTGCTATGTCTTGTCATCGCTGTTCAGATATAGATAGAGATTGAAGCAAGTTGTTTGATTTATTTCTTGATGTCTTTGAACGTTGACATACGTAACAGTTTCAAATATATCGATCTATCGTTTTTCGCATAGAAGATTAATAGTAATTTCGCTTTATGATCTTCACTGTTCTAAGAATTTCAGAATAATCAATCGACGATTGATCATGTATCTCACGAATCAGATTCATTTGTAGAAGCTCGTTGAACGAGACTCATAGCTGACTATCATGATACAAGATTTCATTCTGAGTTCAACAATTCTTCAATTTGATATCTTCATATTGTGTCTCGTCTCTTGCTATTGCTTCGCGAAGTAGCGTACAATTCTCGTCGATTTCATTAGTCTCAAGAATCTGTTTATAGATTGATTGATCATTATTCTTCTCTAGATCAGCGATCTTCATTTGATTCAATGTCAGAATAGTAATTCTTTGATATCAAACGCGTTCATCGTCGAAATCTCTAGACATGAAGTCAGCTCAACGAATTAATGCATCAATCTTAATGTTCTGTTTGTCAGATTGATACATTATCTTGAAGTTGAACTCAGCTAGCTTCTGAACTCAGCGCATCTGACGTCTGCTCAGCTCTTTATCTTTCATCAATGAAATGAGCGCTTGATGATCGATAAACATCTTGATAGAAATGTCAGTTAGCTTCAGTTTGAATCATCAGTGTTCAAATGCTCAAATGATGATCAGAAGTTCTTTATCATATATCTCGTAGTTGCATTCAGCAGAAGACATGTTCTTGCTATAGAAGACAATTGAATGTAGAACATCTTCGTCATCATATTGAAACAGAACTTCATCGTTGACGTAGTCGAATGAGTCAATTTCAAGAATAGTCTCACGAGTTTGATCAAAGTGACGTAGTATAGAAATCTCGATCATACGTCTCTTCATATGATTGAAGATGATCTGACAGACTTCATTTCATTCAAATATGATCTTCTTTTGAATGAGTTGAATCATTGAATGAACAATCTTTGAAAAGTTCTTGATGAAGCGTTGATAGAAGTTGCAGAAGTCAATGAAGAACTGCATCTGAGTGAGATTATTGAGTGTAGATCAATCAACGACTGCTTGCATCTTTCGTGAATTCATCTTAAGTTTCTCGATTGACATCAAAAGTTCTAAAAAGATGATTTTCTGAACATGAAACTTGCATTTATCAATGTCTATCTGTAGATCAGCTTCTCGTAGTCTATTCAGAATCAATCATACATGTCACTTGTGTTTCTTCAAGATCTTGCTGTAGATGATAATGTCATCTAGATAGATCTGACAAAACTGATGTAGATATTCAAACAACACGTCGTTCATATAGTGTTGATAGAAAGTCGATTCGTTGATTAATTCAAAGAGCATTACATGATATTTGTATGAGTCGAAGTAGATAATGAAGATAGTCAAATCTTCACTATCTGAGTGCATGCGTAACTTGTTGAACGCGACAATGATGTTCAATCGAGTCAGATACTTGCTTTCTTGTATATGAGCGAAAGTCTCGTCTATCAATGACAAAGAGTAGTGATCTCGTTTGATCAAAGCATTGAGCTTTCTGTAATCGACGCAGAAACGCAGACTTTCGTCTTTCTTTTCAGCGAACAAGATGAGCGAGACGTATGATGCGAAACTGAAGAAAATGAACTCTTTGTTCAGATGTTCAATCAGATACTTCTTTATCTTCTGAAGCTTGTGATCGAACATCTGATATAGTCTGCTTCGCAAAAGTGTTTCTTCATCGATCAACTCAATTTTGTGATCGTAGAAACGATGCAATGATAGCTGATTAATCATTGCTCGATTGAAGACATCTAGATAGTCGTGATATTCAGAGAGAAGCTTGATCTTGACTTGCTTGAAGACTTCAGCGTGAGAAAGCTCATGCAGATTCACTTCTTCAGACTTGTTTTCAACTGTAATTATGAGTCGATCGATTTTCAAGATGATAACAGCAAAGATCTTGACGTCTGATTGTTTGACTAACATTCTATATGCAACTGTCTCTATCATGAATATGTTGATTGAACTGAAAGCTGATTTCAGACTGAACGTCGATTTAGAGTTGACGCTAGACGAAACTGCTTCAAGCGATTTTGACTGTTTGATCGTTTTAACGAACTTCTCTTTTAACTGATCGAAAGAGAGTGATTTCTGACTGAGTTGAGAGATAACGAAAGTGAAGAGTCTTCTCAGTATATGAGTAGAAGTCAAGCTCTTCTGTTTCGTGATTGTTCTATGACTTGAGAGTAGAACAATCGATTTCTGACTAGGGATGAAATTCGAAAATCGAAGAAAATCGATTCGCATATCTATTACTAGATTGATTTTGTTCATTCATGTTTTTTCAAGAATCATTTGATGTTGATCTAATCAAGTGATCAACATAAAAGCTGTGTCAATCGTATGATCTTGAACAGTCAGATTCGAATAGATGGCATGAGTAATGAGTTTCTTAGCATAATGATCGTCAAATTCTCGAATTGACTTCGCTTTGATCAAAGTCAGAGACTCGATTTGCAACTGATCACAAACAATCTGCGCGATCACTTCATCAATGAACGAATAGTCAGCAGCTTCGATGTCTATCAATGACTTCAATGAGTAACTAATTTCATTGCTAGAAAGTACACATTCAGTAATCAAAGATTCAGAAGCAAAAGAATCATCTGACATGCTCATCGTTGAAGAAATTAACACATCTTTCATCGCGTCTTTGATGAAAGTCTCTAGTTTTTTGTCTTGCTATTCTTCTTCGAAGAAGACATTTTCTCATTCTCTTTATTCTTCGAAATGACGATTTCATGTAGACGAGAAGTGAATGCATGAGATGTCAAGATATTGATCTTGTTCTGAGAACAATTCTTGAACAAATGACTCGAGATCTTGCAAGTATAGCAGATGATAGACGATCTTGCTGACTCAGAGATAGAAGAGAGAATAGACTTAACATAATCGATTATCAAAGTCGTCACTGACAATGAAGTAGCAGCACGTTTATCAGATACGACAGTGACTTTGATGATGACAGTGCGAAGCTGACTGTGTAGCTGATAGTTGACTCGCTGTTTATTATTCACATCTTGAAGAAAGATTTTTAAGCGAGTGAGCGAAGTAAAATTCTCTGAACAGACTGATAAAGCGTTCTGCAAGCGATTATTGATTTTATTCTGAAGATCATTCATCAGAGTGCAATCATCGTATTCGAGATAGCTGAATAGCTTCATAAAGTCGAATTAGAAGACATTAAAAGACTTTTCTGCTTGTCTCAGAGCATTGTACTTGCAACAACACTTTCGATTTCTATTCAGTTCATCGTATATTTCTTTCAGATGCTCAAATAGCTCGTTGATCGAGATGTATGAATGCAAAGCATCATGTCGATGTCAAGCGAAGATGTGCTCAGCAGCATCATCTTCTAGTCTAGATATCACATAGACAATACAGATATTTTCATTATCGAAGTGATCGACATTTGTCTGAAGCTTGTCGTTCATCTTGATTCTTCAGCTGTTTCATGTCAATTTATCTTCATCAGTGAATATAAATGAGTTCAAAAACTTGAAGAACTTGTGATGATCATTATCGAATAGAGTGAATGACTCACGTCGAGTATGATTCTCGATAGATTGACGAGGTAGAGATTTCGTAGACTGACGAGGTCGAAGCTGATTCACTGAACGCTGTCTCTTTTTTAGACTCAAGACTTTCTCTCGTAGATCGACGATAGTCTCTTCTTGAGTGTCTATTGTCATTTGATTGATCTCTAGCTCATCAAGTCTCTTGATGTGATCGACTTGAACATCGATTCATTGCTCGTTGAGTTTCAAAGTCATGTCTCGTTGATCTCTTAGCTCGATCAGCATCTTGATGATCTCGTCTGACTGATCGATAGCTCATTGACGAAGTTGTTGACTCATGTTGATGTCTCATGAGATAGCGACATTCTGAGATTCAGCTGAAGCATCGAAAGAAATAATGAAAACGCGTCTGCTAGCAATGCTTCTAAGCAGACGAGCTGTTCGTGACTCGACTGATTCGAAGTCGCGTGTCATTGTGAGAAAGATAGATAGATAGATTTGATTGAGTGATTGATTTGATAAATTTGAGTAAATTTGAGTAAATTTGAAGATGTGTTTTGATGAAAGTAATTCAAAGAATTTCTTGCGAATTTTCTGAATAAACGAAGTAGATTATTTCGTATCGTCTACACGTTGATAGCAGAGTAGTTGATTAGCATTTATCTACTGTTAGAAATCGATCTAGAGCGAGTCATAGAGATGTCATTTAACTAATAAATAAATGCTAAGAAAGAAAAGTATTTACAGAAAAGAACTCGATTCTTATATGTGTGTTTCTCAGCTCTGTGCTAGGCTCGATTGAGTTGACGTCTTACACATATGATGCAGAGTTTCAATGATATCATCTCTAGATTAGATTCTCGCTAGACTCAATTAGAATGAAATCAGACGAAGACTAGACGAAGAATAGACGAAGGCTAGAATTGTAACACTTCATACAATTTATATACTTTCTATAACTCTACATCACGAATGAGTACTTCTTTATCTATTGTGAGCATACGATCTGAATCAATTGAATCAAGATGATCTTGAAGACATTTCTTACATTCTTGCAGTTGTTTCTGATGTAAGAAAGAACGAGTGACGACTGAGAGTTTTTACAAGTACAGACAGATATGATTACAGTTACTTAGAAGATGTGTATGATAAGCTATTGATGATAAGTCAACAAAAGCAAGTCTGATAACTACTAAATACAGAATTGCTTGATGAGAAATTGATCACAAAGTAAATTTTACATCAACGTCTTATATAAAATGATCATTAAACTTTGTCTTTGTGAACGAGTCTGTTTTGTTTGCATTCATGCTGTGCTCAACTTTCTGTCTTGTACTCTTGCAATAATCTTTGTGTGCTTTCTAATTCACTTCTGAATAATCATGTACTCTTTCAGCGTATCTTGTACTTCATTTTCGACCTGATCTCTCTCTTGTCGAGAATCTTTATGACTTTTCACTTCTGCTTCTCAGTCTCTGCTCAATCATCTTGACTCTGAAATTGCTCGAAAGCAAAGAGTCTGATGATGATAGCGCTGACGAAATCGACGATCGCTGACGTTCTTTCATTGTGATCATTTGCGTGAACAGTTCTTCTTTCTTGATTCTCAAATGAACTGACGCTGAAAGAGCATAAACGATCAAAAGACTCAACGATTGCATTAAAATTCAAGCAATGATGTGTCTTTGATTCTTTTGTTAAACAAGATATGTTGAGCTGAGTGTCTGCAGTATTGATTTCAGACAGATTGCTTTCTATCTTAGCAGAAGTGCTTTCATCATTAGTCTTGATGTCATCGTTCTGCATCACGAACGAGTTATCTGTGAAATGTCAAACATCGTTTTCTTTTGAGTTAAAGATTCACGTTCTGTACTCATCTTGACTGTCATCAATCTCACTTGATCGATTTAAGCTTGCAGTGTTCTCATGATCTTGAAGCGCTCGATTGTAGTAAAGTTCAAGTTCAGAAGAAACTTTGAATACAGATTGTAAAGTCGCTTTCTTCGATCTTCTATGCTTCTTCAATGAAGAAAGATCATGATCATTAATGTTGATTCTGTTCGCGTCGATATCATCGATCACTATCGAGTCTTTTAGAATTATCAGACGTGTTCACAACAATCAAGACATTCGCACTGATCTGAACGCTCACTCTGCGTCTCACGCTTCGAAGAATCACAAATCTCTGATATGATCATTGTCGACATAGATTTGTCATTGATAGAGAGCATTGAGTTCGACATTTCTCAGACGAGACGAAGAAATTCGTCAATGTTGAGAAAATCATCATCAGACAGAGTTTGAGCAATCTTCTCTAGTGAAAGAGATGTATTCTCATCAACTTTGAACGAAAGATTTTGAAAGCTTTCAAAAGACTTGATGAATGAAAGACAAAGATCTTTCTTGTTATTGATGTCACTATCGTCGTCATCGTCATCTCAATTGTTTTCAGCTCTTTTCGAGTTTTCTGCATTCATTAAATAAGTATCTCATGACGCTGAATTTCAACAATATCTTCATTCTCGACTTTGATATCTTCAGTCAACTTGCTTTGAAGCGAAGATTTCATTTCATGATTCATCTTGAACAGATTGTTCAAGCTGTCGTGCTGTATGATCATCGTGCATTTTTCGTCAGCATTGCTTAAACTTGATGACTTGAGACTGAGATGTGAACTCATCGTCAATGATGATCGATAGAAGTAGATGAAGATCATGTCAACGACAATCATTGTGAAATGAAATTGCAAGAAGATCTTGTACGCGTGAAAACAGAAGAAATCGCTGTCTATTCTAAAGAAAAGTGTAGAGAAATTATATATCGAGACTCGTTAGTCGCTCTCGGCACAAAGATACACTCAATCTCACTGCGAGTTGCATCATCTCTGCGCTGTTTCTCTAAGACTTCGTAAGTTTTCTCTTGACTGCATACAATCTCAGAAATTATTCAGCTTTCAACAATTTCTGTTTTCTCTTCTTTATTCTCTGTCATTCAATTCACGCGCTGTATCTCTTGAGACTATGTGCATTCGAAGATCTTCATTGTAACAGTCAGCTGAATCATCGTCAATCTTCATAGATCAAATCTCGCAGAACGTCTCGCAGAACATCTTGCAAGACACACAGATTGCACGAATTTTTCTTCTAGAGCTAATCGTCGATGAATCATCAATTGTTCATGATTCAACATCGACACGACTGAGACAATCTCTTGATGAGCTGAGAAATTTTCGATGCAGATGATAAGAATGAAGAGTGTTTGACAAAATGACACAGAACAACACAGAAAAATGTCATATCTTCAACGACTCAAATCTCGATTCAGGCAGTGCTGAGCAAAGCACATGCATATTCTCTCAATCAAGTCGCTGTCACGTCAGCATCAACTGATGTCTAAAATTCAGTCGAGCTGAATTCGATGAGACTGCTCAATTGTCACAAGTCAGACTTCTGCAGAAGATGTCATCAGATCGCTAGCAACAGCATCACGCTATTCATTCATCGACGACACAGTAGAAAACACGATCAGAATGATGTGAGACATTTGTTTAATTGATCTTGATGCACAGACGATAGCTCTGAGCAGACTTCATCTTGCTTGCGCTCTTGTCATGATGATGATGATCACTCAACAATTCGTGAACAAGAGTTGTCATGCTAATGAAGTGAGAAACAGAAGATCAGCTATAGGCAGAAAACAGAAGAACGCTGAGAAAGAAAGACAGAAAGATCAAGAATCACTTTAGAAGATGCAAATGAGAAATGTGAAGAACAGCAATTCAAGAAGTCAAGAAGAAAAGTGCATGTCTTCAAATGAGAAAGATTATGAGCAGAAACGCAAGAAACAAGTCTCAAGTCAGATGAGTGACGTGAAAACTGAGTTAATAAAATTGATCATCGTAAAGATGAGACTTCTTTCAGATGTGAGTTGAGATTTGAGCAAAGAATCATGAAACGAAAATGAGAAGTCAACAGAAAGCTCAGATGAAAGAGACAAAGAAGATGAGAAGAAATGTTGAAAGTCAAGAAAGAATGAGCGATTATTTATGAACTGAAAAAGCGACGATGAGCTGTGTTGATGCGCTTTTTTCAATTTGAAAGAGTATCAAATTTGACATGATAAACATTTGAAAGTAAATTACACATTATATCTTTTGAGCAATTGATGTTTTTTGAGCAAATGATTGTGATCAAAAGATACAAATGCTTGTAGCTAGCTATTAGTTGTTGATGAATGATTATTAAAGCTTGTGAGCTAAAAGCTCAATTAAACAGATATTTTTGACTGATGCTAGCTTGATGAGCTTGTAGTCAGTTTTAGCTGATTTCATCAAATGATCAATGATGTGACTCAGATTTATTCTAGTTTCATCTGTGCTTCATTATATTAAAATGTATTTACATTAATTCTCATCTTATTTTAATCTTTATTTTCAATTCTTTCTCATTTTATCTTGTTTCTTTTTATTGTCTTGCAAAAGCTCAGTCTTAAAAAGAAGAATTACTATCATGATATCAAATCATTAACTTAATTTAAAACATAAATCATTAATGTTTTAAATAATTTTAATTCATTGAATTTGTTTTGCAATTCAATGAATTAAGTTATTAATTTAATTATCATCATCTTAATTTAGTTTCAACAATTCTGTTTTGATTATTTCAGTTATATGTGCAAATCTTTGCAATCTTAAATCATAAAACTATTGTTTAGTCTTGATTTTGCTTAATTTATGTATATAAAAGTTGAGTCTTCATTCTTTTCTTTCATTCTTTATCTTTCATTTTATACATTATTTAATATATTGTTTTATATTTAAATTCTATCAAAGTAATAATAATATCAGTCTTTTATATTAATAGTATCTTTAGTTTAGCTCAGTCTTTGATAATTCATGATTTTACTGTTTTTTTGATATTTAAATACTTAATAATAATTCACTTAAGTCAATCAACATAATTCTGAATGAATTTGAAATTTAATTGTTTTGATTGAGTAAATTCTTTGATTGTAAAATATAAAGTAATCAAATTTAACTGCTTATATTAAGTCTTCAGAATAAATTACATTTTAATGATGTTGTTTACTTTGACTATATGTTAAAATCATGTTTAGATCATTCAATCAAAGAGACTCAAGACTGATATGTATGTATTGCTTTTTAAAGATAATTATAACAAGACATTAAGAATACAAAAGAAAGAAAGTGCAAGCTCTTTTATAAATAATGACTTGAGACTGCGCTAGACTCGATACAGATGTGATGTAATATGTCAGATATGTTTGTTTAAAAGAATGATAAAAGAGATGAATGAAGAAAGTGCTAAACAATGAGAAGAAGTGTTGAGAATGATCTGAAGAAATGTGCTAAATTCAAACTAGACATAGCATCATGACTTACTTTAATCAAATTGATTAAAGTTAAATCTGAATTCTGATTAATTCAGACATGTTCATAACATTACTCTCTTTTTCAAACATTCATGTTTGCATGAATAGAAAAGAAATAAAAGCAAAAAAATTCATCATGTTTTCAATTTAGTGCAACTTATTCAAGTATAACTTGTGAAATTCATTCAAAACTTTCTTCAAGTCATTGAATTTCTCTTTATCAACATAGTATCATTCATCATCACAATTTATCTTGATTCATTTGATTTTATATTGTAGTCTTTCTTTATATCATTTGAAGTTCAATATATTGTCTACTTTTCAGTGCTTTTCATTCTCTTCAATGATCATCAATTTAAAGAGTTCAGAATGTTGTCTTGATAAAGAGTCATTGAGTGAAGATTGTAAATACTTTGAGCTGAACATTGAATGTATATGCTTCATGCTTTTAGATAGTTAAAGATGATAGAAGATCTCAACTTTGACTGTGATTGAATAGAGATCAAGCTGCTTGTCTTTCAAATCTTTGCATGATTTAATGATTTTGATGTTTTTAAAGACTAATCAAACTTGATCATTTACTTCATAGATGATGTCTCGTTTATGCTTGTTCATCTGAGCTTTGATGATCTGCTTGATCTTTTTCAATTGTTGATGATTGAAGATAAGAAGTTCGCTCATTTGAATGATAATGTCATCTATCTTTCTAGTCTCAATACATTAATGAATCATTTCATAATCAGTCGTATCTGAATTGAAACTCATTCAAGAGTAAAAGTCTTTATTGAAGTAGAAAGAAATCATCAAGATAGTTGAGAATGTATTGAAATTATTATTGAATTTCATCATTGAAAGTAATTTAGCTCAGTCATTCTGCATGTAATTGCAGTAGATTTCAAGTTTGCATTTAACATTTTGATTAGCTCATTTCAACTGATCATCAATTTCTGAATGATAAACTGTTGATAAATTGACTTTGATCTTCAATCATTTACAAAGACTTTGTCACATGATTGATATGAACTGAAAGTCTTTATTTGAAACGATAGAACTGAGTAAATCATGAAGTCAATAGACGTTTTTGTCAAAATTATGTCTAGATGATACAATCAATGAAGATCAGAATTGATAATGCTTGATCTTTAGAAATAATTATAACTGAATATTAAGAATACAGAAGAAGATTGATACAAAAGCTTCTATTTATGTAATGTTCAGAGACTATGCTAGACTTGAAAGAAATGTGTTTGTAACATGAAAAGAAAATGATGTAAATGAACAAGATGTTGATGAAAGAAAAGAATGTTGAGAAAGAAAAAGAGTGTTGAGTCATATTTGAGTCAAATCTGAGTCAGATCTAGATCAGATCTCGACTAAATTGTTGACTAGTTCTAATCAGTCTTGATACGCTCATAACAGTTTCATAGCATGATTTATACTGTTTCTTTGATTGAGATGTCATTGTTTTCTCAATGATAGAAAACATAGTGACGTTCTTTGAAGAGATGACATATGATCATGCAAATAACATTATAGTTTTTTGATAGAGATAGCTCAGTGATGAAGTTCATAGTTATATCTTGTCAACACTGCTGAAGCAAATCATTTGTATCATCTCAAGATGCTTTGCTTCGCTGATAAACATGACAGTTTTAAATGTATTGTTGAATAGTTGCTTAATGATCTGATCAATAGTAGAAGCGTTGAACTAAATCAATCATTCATTTAATGTCAGAGTGCAAGATTGATGATTGATCGTGAATCTTTTGAAGCAATTTCGTATGCATTTATTTTGACATTCATAGTAGATTCTTTTTAAATAAAACGTTGTCAATGATTTGACAGTTCTTTAGCTTCATGTCATGAAGCTTCAGTTCATCTTTGTTCATAGCTTGTCAATACTCATTGCATAGTTCATTCTTCTGATTAACTAAACATACGCGTTGATAAAGATTAGTTTCGTATTCAGATTTGATTTCAAACTCAATCAATAAAACGTTTATTTAATTCAAGATCAGTATAGTCTGAAAACAATCATTCATGTCTTTAGCTAATTCAGAACTATTGATCATTGACATTTTAGTTAAAGCATTGACTTTGATGTTTATTTTGTCTGATCAAAAGATAATCTGAAAGTTAAACTTTGATAGAATATTCAGATAGTTCGCTTGTTATCAAGTCAGCTGTTTATTTTTCATAAAGATCTTTAAAGTCTGATGATCAGTAAACATCTGAATAAATAGCTCAGTATCTTCTAGTTCAAGTCATCAATGTTCAAAGCATTGAATGATAGTTAGCAATTTCTTGTCATAAATGTGATAATTGCATTCAGCTGAAATCATGCTCTTGCTATAAAAGACTATCAAGTGAAGCACATTCTCATCATTGTATTGAGATAGTATGTCATCTTTTACATAGTCAAATGCATCGATTTTCAAAATAGCTTGATGTTTGACATTGAAATGACGTAGAACTGAGATCAAGCTGATCTGCTTCTTTAGATTGTCAAAGACTTCAATGCAAACTTCGTTTCAAACAAAAGATGTATCTTTTCAAGTCAGCTGAGTGAATGACTTGACTAGTTTTGAAAAGTTCTTAATGAAGTGTTGATAGAAATTGATGAAGTTAACGAAGTCTTGTATCTCTTTTAAATGAGTAAATGTAGCTCAATTGACTATAGCTTTCACTTTGATAGAATTCATGCAAAGATCTTGTTTTAATACTATAACTTTTAAAAAGACTGTTTCTTCTACATTGAATTTGCACTTTCAAATATCTATTTGCAAATCAGCGTCTTATAAACGATTTAATATCATTTTAACATGTTGTTTATGCTTCTTTTGAATCTTGCTGTATATGAGAATGTCATCTAAATAAGTTTGACAGAAATCATTTAGAAAATTTCATAGAACATCATTCATATATTGCTGAAACAAGATTGAATTATTTGTTAATTCAAATGATAAAATCTTTGATTTGTACGCTTCTAGAGCGATAATGAAGATCATATAGTTCTCACTATCAAGATGCATACGAAGTTTGTTGAAAGTGAAAATTATATTCAGTTGAATCAGATGCTTGCAGTCAACGATTTTGTCAATCATCTCATTTATGAGCAATAAAAAGTAGCGATTTCTTTTGATAATGACATTGAGCTTTTGATAGTTGATGCAGAAGCGAAAATCATCATTAATTTTCAGAGCGAATAAAACGAGTGAGAAATATGAGATCTTGCTAAAAGTAATAAAACTCTTTGACAGATTTTCATTCAGATATTTCTTGATCTTCTGAAGCTTGTAAAGTGATATTCAATAAGCTCAGCATTTAAAAGAAGTGACATCGTTAGTGAGCTTTATCTTATGATCATATGAATGATGAGATGATAGCTTATCAACTTGAGCTCGATCAAACACGTCAAGAAAATTCTGATATTTCAAAAATAGCTTGACTTTGATGTCTTTTAAATTTTGAGCTGATGCATCAATGAAAGCGATGTCTAGAATGTTCAGTTTGCATTGAGTGTTGTAAACTATTTTTCTATCAATATCTTTAATCGACATAGCGAAAATCTTGATGCAATTCTTCTTTGATTATTTAATCAATGCATGAAAAGATGCAGTTTTTACACTGAACATAGAAAAGTTCTTTTTCAAAGCAGTAGAAGTGAGTCGTTGAAGCACTTTAAGAGTTGAACTGATAGAAGAATTTGATGATCATGATCATTTTGAGTGTGAAGCTCTGACTGATATTGAAAAAACAGAAATGAGAGCTTTTAATTGATTTAAAAAAACGATGACATCGTTTTGCATATTTAGTAGTATTTCATTTTTATTCATTCAGAGCTTTTCTAATATGACGTCATGATGATTTATATCAGCTATTAACATTGAAACAGTCAATTTCTTATGACTTTTGACTGTGAGATTGAATAGAATTTTATGAGTAATGATCTTCTTTGTCAGCTTTTCATCATATTCTCTTATTAACTTCTCTTTAGCTAGTCATATGAGTTGAATTTCAAGCTTCTGACATATTTGATTGACTAGCTTTGTATGAATCAAGATGTAAATCATCGAGTCACTATCTATCAGAGATCATAGCTTGAAGAATTCGTCTTGCGAGAATAGAATGACATCAACTAGAAATGACTTTTCGAAGTAATTCTCTTCAATAGATGAAATTTCGTTGATTAGATTGCACAAAGAAATGATTTCTATCTTTTTGATGATTCTGAAAGAAATGATTAGTTTTTTGAATCAGACTCTGAATCAAAGTTCAAAGAATGATCAAACTTGTCATCTAATGCATTAATTCTGAAAGATTTATTCAAGCACTTTTTAGAAGTATGATCAGACTTATGACATAAAAAGCAATTTTCAATTAGTAAGTCATTTTCTTTGACATTAGTTAAAACAGCGTCGTGTGATTTTGATTGATCAGTCATCTTCATTTCTATAATTCTACAAATAGCTTTGACTGATTCTTCAGCGAAAATGATCTGTTTAGTTGTTCAAGCTTTAATCATTGCTTTTCTATTCTTGATCTCTTGAATAGCTCGTTGATCATTATTTAATCAAATGAGATAGAAACGAATTTCTTTCAGAGTACTGAGTTGAATCAATTGAGTTACTCAAGCGAATCAAAGTTGAGAATTTATTTTATTCTTTAAATCAATGATCAGCTGTTTTTCTTGATAGTCTAGATAGAAGAATAGTCGTTGAAATTGAGTATAAAACTCGCTGAATTTCTTCTGTTTCTGAATCAAGTTGTAGTAGTCTTTACAAAAGTTGATTTCTTTATCTGAGTCATCAAACAACTGAGCTAGCTCTTTCAAAAGCTCATTGACGATTTTGTATGAGTTGAAACAGTCACATTTGCATCTTGACTGAGTGATCTCAGTTGCATCGTCAAATAATCTGAAATATATGTAGCTCAGTTTGATTCATTCACTTGAAAAGAGATCAACGTTGATTTCTAGCTTGTTCTGAACTTTTTCATATCAGTTCTCTCAGATAAAGTTCTTTTCATCAGTGAACAATAAAGAATCAAGTATTTTCTGAAATCTAGAACGCTTAAAGTAGATTGATGATGACGAAATAATTTCTCTAGCTTATAGTTTAGCTTTCAGCTCTTCGCATCGTTTTTTCAAAGCTTTCATAGTCATAGAAGATGTTATGATTTCAGTGAATGAGTTATTATCTTCAACAATGAAGAATGAAGCTTCAAAACACTCTTTGAAGAAGTGAAACATGATGAAGAAGAAAGAAGAGATTGAATTGAATGAGTGTTTTAAAAGAAAGAAATCGAGCGAAGAGTGATGCTCAACAATAAAAGATGAAGTCATTTTTGTTGTTTGATTTGAGAGTTGATTGATTCTCTTGATTGATTTGATTCTTTAGCAATCAATGAAGATTCTTTATCGCTGATTCTATTAATCGAGATGAATGATGTGTACTTAATGAGCTGTAAGTCATCTAGCAATTCAATCAGTCTCACTGTTGATTCTATAAACTTTCTAGTGTTGTTCTGTCTTTCAATTGCATCAATCATCAGATAAATGAATTTCTTTAGACTCGATCTGTCTGAACGAGTATATTGAACGAGTAATGAGTATCTGTATCATATGATAAACGATATTCTTAATGTAATGTTGAGATCATGTCTAGATCATTCAATCAAAGAGACTCGAAGCTGATATGTATGTATTGCTCTTTAGAGATAGCTATAACAAGATATTAAGAATACAGAAGAGAGAGAGTGCAAGCTCTTTTATAAATAATGACTTGAGACTGCGCTAGGCTCGATACAGATGTGATGTAATATGTCAGATGTATTTGTCTAAAAGAATGATGAAAGAAATGAATGAAGAAAGTGCTGAACAACGAGAAGAAGTGCTGAGAATGACTCGAAGAGATGTGCTAGGTTCAAACTAGGCATAGCATCATGACTTGCTTTAATCAAATTGATTAAAGTTAGATCTGAACTCTGATTGATTTAGACATGTTCGTAACACTATATGTACTTTGAGTTCATATTTGCAGCTGAAGTTAATCATTTCACTGACTCTGTCGTTTCTATCTTCTCAATAGTGAGCAGCAGTGACATACTATTTTTTATCTGCTGTAAAAACGTTGAAATTCAGTGATTTTAATTTCTTCAACTTATCAGAGATGATCATTCAGAGATCTTTGACTTTCAAGACACTGATTATATCTTTCTTTCATGATTCATAATTCTCACTTTTTTTTAGCTTAGATATTTGATAGTTTTTTGAATCTTTCATTGTTGTATGATGATTGAGATATGAAAGAATGAAGATTGATTTTGGTGACAGCGAGTTCAATGCTTCTGCTCTTTGTTATTTTTGCGGTAGCGAAATAGAGCTAACTCGAGCTCATAATCTCTTGGTATACGAGAACATGAGGGCAGATAGGCATGTAAATATATATTGGTTGACTGAACTATCTAGAGTAGGTAGAGCATACGAAGGAAGGAAAGAAGTGGGCGAAGGGTAAATACTCATTCACTAGCGCCGGATAAATGCGGAGATTACTAACCAGGGTAACAGTACTGTTCCCTGTTTCCAACAGTTCAAACCTACTGCTGTACTCCAACAGCTGGGAGATTTCCTGAGCAACAGTGACCAGCGGGAAAGACCTTCATCATTACTTAGGTAAGACGGTCCCTGTCCCGCCCAGAAGAACTGCCTGAAAGGTAACACGATGTTCCTCTCTGAAGCCTTAAGTATGAATCTAATATCTACATTTAACAATAGATTTATGGCAGCTCAAACCATAGATGTCAGTCATGACATTAGCAGCCAATATGGAACACCGCCGGCAGAACCATTCACCTCTTTCAATGCTCTGAAAGATCGCATCAAACATCATTATGAGGTCTGCTCTGAGTATTACTACTCACTGTGGTAGGTCCCGCAGACCAATGCAGCCCGTTCTTCCAAATATTGACTTAGGTGAAGGGGTGAACACATCCATCACGGCTATTTCCTCTCTCCCACGGATACGAAGGAAGTAGCTCAGATACGCTTAATCGATCTGCTGCGCGGGATGTCCGACCTTTCAACTGGAAGCTCTGTACTCGATGTCGGGTGCGGCTTGGGAGGAACTTCGCGCTATCTAGCTAGAACCGTGGCTTGCAAGGTCACTGGCCTGACCATAAGCGGTCAGCAAGTGAAGATGGCAAAGGAATTGACACTCAAAGAAGCTGGCGATGAAGGAGGCGCGGAAGATGTAGACGGCTTTGTTCGACTCATTGATGGACGGGTGCGCTTTGTGGAGCTGGACGCCGAGAAGATGGGAGAGGTTTTCAGCGAGACGGCTTTTGACTGTGTGTGGATTTCGGAAGCCTTGTCACATATACCGGACAAGGAGTTGTTCTTTCGAAACGCTTCGAAATTGCTGAAACCAGGTGGAAAGTTGGTCGTGGCTGATTGGTTCAAGGCTGAGGGATTGACAAACACGCAAATGGAAACCGACATCAAGCCCATCGAAAGTAAGACTTTCCCTACATCACGTAGCTATAACGCTGATTGCACCCTAAGATGGCATGCTTCTTCCTCGCCTGTATGAGCAATCAGAATATGTAGAACTTGCCAAGCAGGCGGGTCTTGATGTCTTTGCTGGTTCGCGGGACATTAGCAAGGAGGTATCGAAGACGTGGTACGCTCTCACATATGTCGCTCGTGCTTCCATCTCAATCCTGACTCTTAACTCGATTTAAGGGATATCTCATGGTCGCTTGTTCAATCTCCAGCGCTTTGGGCTTTCGCATTGACCCAGGGTCGCGATGGTATTGCTTTTCTACAAGCATTTCGTGCAATGAGGCGAGGATTTGCGAACGGAACATTTTGTTATGCTGTCATGGTATTTCAAAGATGGTGTGGATAGAGACTTGACTGAATGTTCTCCCAGAAATGCCAGCTGGTCTGAAGATGCTCGGATTTTCCGAAAACTTCAGTCTGCCTGTCTCTTTGTATGACCGAGCTGACCCGAATAAAGTATCTGCAAGAGTTTACACGATGGGGTAATGACTCCCTGCATCGTTTTTACCCTTAAAAGCAAGGGAGACAATTCTCAGCCTTTTCTGAAATCGTTCCCCGCTCTTCAGATTTTGTCATCATCAATCAGTAAAACGCCGACAAATGATACCAGCGTAGAATTTTTGTAAACGAAAGCAAGCGTAGCAAAGACGGCGCGAATGAAGACTTCATGTTTGACATATGTGTTATATATTTGAGTTCTAGTACAATTGTATCTATAGTCTCAAGACTTCTTGAAATTGAATTGATTTGCCGACGTTGAATTTGAGAGGGAGGTGGAGAATCATGATGAGGCTGAAGCTTTCTGTTAACTTGCTCTATAATTATGTTCGATCTGAGAGATCCTGCAAGAAGCCTTGTTGGAAACGACTTGGTGCGTGTCTAGCTAACACTTCATTGAGAATGAATGTTTCGACCATCTTAATATAGGACCCACGCCCTTTACGCTTTATACAAAGATTCGGACAGCCTTTTGGCTTGATGCACTCATTCGTCAATCCGACCTTATCATCACCGGTACTCACCTGCCAAGGGCAAATGGGCCAATTTGCCATAAAAGTTGTATTGCGCGTGGAATCCGCATTTGAATAATATCAAGTCGAGCATGCCGTCGTACCAAAGCGTTCCGCTGACGGTCCAGTTCCCGTTGAAGATCTATACGCGACGTTTGGTGTGATGTCCATCGCGGTGGGCATGGCACTGAACCTTTGCGTCGCGTGGTTGTCATCAACGACATTGCTCTGGATGTCATCATGATCTTGGTCAGGAGCACAGGCTGCCCTGCTAGCAATGCTGCCAAGGGTCTCATGATCGTTGCCGACATCATGTATGGGAATTCCAAGTTTTCTCTGCCCATCTTCTTTTAAAAAAGATGTTATTATAGTTCGAGGTGTTCGAGACAGGGGCATTGAATCAAGATGAGGCGTACGATGAAAATGTAGACGGGCTTGCCACAGAGCCAGTGCCCCAATTACGACCATTATGCAGCCAAAGACGATGCTGCTAACTGCTCCAGGGCCCCATTGAGTCTGTTGAGCCTGAGGGTACGGTGTTTTTGTAGGCGAAAGACTAAAGCTTGCAGCTGCTTGGGCAGAGACAGCCGCTTTGAAGAGATGCATGAAGGCAGGTTTGTGGTCTGAACAATAGAAAGATTTGAGTCCGGCCAGTTGTTCGACGCAAGGACATATATATGTCTCGTATTTAACTACCTGCACTACGGCTTCCAACAAGGCGTGGGAAGGTATCATCTTGTCTCGAGATGATAACGATCGAATGGAATACGTGGTGTTTCCATCTAGAGTAGGCGGTATTTCCACACAGGGTAGGCGGTCCACATCATAGTCCTTTTCAATTGGATGGATTTCCATCCAGAGTAGGCGGTATTCCCACACAGGGTAGGCGGTCCATGAAGGTGGAATCATAGTTCTTTTCAATTAGATGTATTTCCATCCAGAGTAGACGGTATTTCCATCCAGAGTGAGCGGTATTTCCATCCAGAGTAGGCGGTATTCCCACACAGGGTAGGCGATCGACGAGGGTGGAATCATAGTTCTTTTCAATTGGATGGAAAGAAACTGTGCCACGAAGTATCTGCACGGTCTTCCCATGCGTTGGGTTTCTGTTTGAACATAAGAATACCGCTGACTGCATGCGGTAGGCGGTCGCGGTAGGCGGTGTACCGGATACTTGGGCGATTCTCTAATTGACGGATCAGCACACGGCAGGCTTGTACTATTGTACGTACTTGAGTAAGCCTTCCCTATAGTAAAGTAGAACCCAATACCGCGCTTACTAGAAGCGGTAGGCGGTGTCCTGTAAATTACGTTAGGAGGGATTTAGGCGGTTCCCAGGGCAGTTTCCAATCTTTGAATCAGCAATGCAGATTATATGACCTAGCAATCCTGATATTATCAGCTCTATTGCTCGTCCCCAGTCTTGCCATTGAAAATCATACAATCTAGCAATTTGATCGTGTTATTCGTCCTAGGACTATGTCGCAGGACTATCAGCCCTGTTGCACCTGCCAAACTCTGGGTAAGCCACAGAATGGGATGCTGAGATGCGAACACGGCTTTTGCACCCATGCCAGATATGGTGACATTGTGTTACCACCTTTTGAATGCTTCGACTGCATGGGGAATTCCGAAATTCGGTAAAACACGTCTTCATTGAGCGCGATCACACGTTCTTACAGACTAATTTGAAGGACTCAGCTAAGCGAATAGCAGACCACACAATTTACCTTCAAGTTTTCAAGAGCACCCTATCTACAACAACAATGTCTCGTCTGATCTTCAGCGCCTTGATGAGCCAAACTCGTCAACACCTTCGACTTCGAAGTCTATTCTAGCTCAAGCTCGACAACAAACAGCTAAACGCCGAGGTACATCTCGTGGGCCATCCTCTAGAAAGGCGTCGTCTTTCATTATACACTTTCAACACAGCAAAAATGGCAAGCTTGCAACAGGAACGTCACGACGCCAAGGACCTCTCAAAGATGGTAGTCGCGAAGAGATGAGGATACTAAGAAGTGAAGGCGGCGCTTGTTGGAGATGTAAAATACTGAAGAAGCAGGTTGGCCTCAATGAATCACCCCTTCGATACAATATCACGCTAAAAGATTGTAGTGTGACAAAGGACTACCATGTAAGGCATGCTTCACTGGAAATAATACAAAACTATGGCAGCTTGAATGTCAGCGAGGGAGATTACAGGATCGAATAAAGTCTGTCATCCCTGGTGAGTCTACAATCAACTCTTGACAACTGGCGGCTGCTGAAAACAGAAGATATTAGCCTAGGCTACGGCGAGTGGTTTCTTCACGACGTGGACAAGAAAAGTTATCGAATAAACATAAGTTATGATGCGTTCGCCGCCAAGTCAATATTCAGAGACTTTCGACCAATTGCCGGTAGAGTGACTGCTCTTTCTCAACCAGCAATCCCTCTATTGGATTTCTTAGAACAGTTTCATGACGTGGATTCTCGTTGGCCGAACTTTTACGAACCATTTACCGTGAAGGTTATCAAAGAATGTGCGGTATTTGAAAGTGCATTGCTCTCCAGGAGATCACCCTTGCCAGTAGGTTCATCGAATGAAACCGTCCTCATCGCATTGTCATTACGGTGTTTTGTGCTTACGTATGAAATCTCTCTGGTGGCCGGCAGTTTGTCCTCTAGATCATTCGAGGACAACGAAGTTTACCTTCGTGTAGAGAAAATCTTCGAACGAGACCCGTCGATTGAAGTCTCGAGATCATTAAATATATCGCAGGTTAGCTTTGTCGACTCAAAACAGAAGGGTAAAGAGAGCCTTTTATCGATCTTAGAAGAGATTCTTCAGACCACACAACGTTTGATGTTTCGCCGGAAACCAGAAGACTGGCCGCTGTTGCTATGTACACTGTTTCTAATAAATTTGATATCAGACAATTTGAACGCTTACTCATCACTCTGGATGCGGTCTCTTCGACCAACATCTCAAGTCATGAATAGTGTCTTTGGTACGCTATGTCGCCTGTACGACATCTGCTCAAAGGGATTTCACCCTCTTTCTGGCAACTGGAAACGCGAAGAGTACGCAAAACTTGTGAATTACGACGAGACCCTAGTTGATTGCTTTCAGTGGATTAATGACATGTGGCTTAAAGGTATAAGGATATCTTTGTGAATTCGCTATTTAAGATTGAAGTTTCTAACGTATATTTCAGGGGTAAACGATGCCGGGGAACTCTTAGATGACTACACCCTAGAAAGACGCATTGACGCATTCTTAAATGGGTTTGATTTGGTATAGTGTACATATTAGTATCTATGCACGCTATGGAGACTCATACCTTGTACAACGCATTCCGCTTCTACGCTATGACCAATCTCGTTGGATGAAATGGGAAATTATGGCCTTGGGTCATATCAAGTTTGAAACATCGTAGAAGAGCTATGATACACGTTTTTGTTTCAAGATTAGCCTCGCGCCTACCCCAATGACCTTTATACTATTCAACACCGCTATCTGTTCTTCAATCTGTTCCCTGAATAGAAAGTTTATTCGCTGCTTCGATGTCAACCCTCTACCATCCTCGAAGTAAACCAGAGGAATTCTTCAACGTCTGTCTGGCGTTTCCGTGGCATTTTCCCGTCTTCGGATTGCAGCCTTGATTTTCTAGAGACATATTCACTTATCCGAACTCATCAATGCAAGGTCGGGCTATGATTACCTTTCCTTCATTCGCTCATCCTTAACGCTCACGAGCTTAATACCCCGAGTCGTAGTAGCAAGCCTCACCTGTATCCTCTTGACCGCATACTTCATGTCGTTTATATCTTCGAGGAAGAGGCTATCATGTAATTCGTTACGCGCTTCAAGGCCATGAAAAATGAACGCAAGCGGTGAAGATTTCCATATCTGTGCGCGATCCCCGGTTGGTCTGGTTTCGACCATCATCAAGACAAAATATGATAGGTTCAAGATGATCAATGCTGCTGGTAGAGATAACCAACCCCATAGCACTTGGAGACACGTCTGAGCATGCATGACCAATCCTTTCGCTGATTCACTATGGTTATTTTGTCCTCCTTGTCGAATGAAAGTGGTCATAGAATCGGAAATGTTTCGAAATTTGTCGTTGCCGCTCTTAAAGCTCACGTTACCGTAATTATAATTACTTTGCAGATTTCGAAGTCCATCAAAATGAAGGATTTCGCCTCGGGCTCGGAAACCAGAGATCCTTCCGGAAAAAAGATGAACTAGATACATCGTTCGAAGAGGTAGAATGACCTTTTCATAAATAGCCTAAAGACAATTGTGCATCAGCATAGACGAAGAAAATGCAAAACTATTTACGACCTCTGAATTAAAGGTAGGACTGTATCGTAGCCATCACTTATTGAACTCAAGGTAATAGCCAGCATCATGCAGACCGATCTTTTCGACGTCGGATAGACATTCGGTATTCACGACAGCCAGAAATTCGTATCTTAGTGACAAGGCCCAGCAGTAGACAAGAGTTGCTGAGACGAAGGTCACCTGAAAGCTTCCTGATGATATATCTGCTGAGTAAGTACGCACGCAAGGACCAAGATTACATCTTGCCGCACCACATTCTTTGCAAGACCACGTGTTGTTGACATTGTGACAGTCATGCGAAGAAACTTGACTTTCTAGCCATTGCAGCGGATCGACCACAATAATGTCAACCAATCTGGTGGCAATCTTCGTCGCCTCAACAGTATGCATGATTGAGAGGTTGAAAATGCCCGATGCAAACGTTGAATGCATATTTGAGACAACTGCAGTACCCGAAGGAAGGTAAGAGACAAGGGTAGGTTCTTTCGTCTCAGTGACATCAAATTTGAGCTCGTCTGTAACATCATCACAATCGCCACAGTACCCGAGTATAAATAGATACTAGCGAGTTGACCGAGACTTGATAAGGTCACTGCGGCAAGGGCTTGCCCTGATGCGAAGATAGAGTTGCAATGATAGCTATAAGCGTTATGAGGAAGAGGAAGCAAGCACCGATTTCCATCCACCAATTTTCAGGAATCGGGCCTTGGCTCGTGAAGGCACTTTCGCGGCTGCCGGTTGTTGGCTTCTTGAAGATGTTCTACTACTTCCTACAGGTTTGCAAGGTAACAAGGATTAGCTCGTAGAGTACTGTTGCTCCATCGGACTCGAACTCCTGCTGACCGGGCTAGGTGCTGAAGCAGGTGGACTTGCCGAAACAACAGCGATGTCGTCAGTCAAACTTTGCGCGATAGAGCTTTGTGCTGAATTGTCGTTCTGAAAAGATAGCGACGTAACACATGTTTCATCGCGTTAAGATCAAGAAATTGCAAAATTATATTAGAGGTTTTGAAAGCAATGACGAATCGCTGGTGACTTGAAGGTAGATAAGTGATCTAGTCTTCCTGCGGCTGAAACTCAGGAAAGAACACAAGTAGAGAAGGAAGGAGAAAATAGAGCGTAAGTATTCATCCAGCCTCCTGAAATAGCAACTGCGACAGCTGCGTGTGGTGTTTCAAATGCATCACTTGCATTCAAAGTGCCAATGTCGGCGGCAAGGTGTTAGAATTAGATTTGGTCCATTTCGATTATTGGTGGACTTGGGTTTATAGGTTTTCGACGGGATGAATTTCATTGGCAAGCATTGGCCGTTATATTCAGCTGCTTGCCTGGTATTTCCCTTCTGACTACAGGCCACCAGCCGCCTGTCATCTCCATCATAGCCCTGATGTTCCCTGTCATGAACAATACGCAGGGCCCTCGTGCTGCAAGTAAATGTCTAAGCCATGAGCTGAAGATCTAGATGCACGGTCTCTTGACTTCGACTTGTCGATGAGATGACGTCCGCCCGCATTCCTTGGGGAAGCTACTGTGGTCGAGGCGCAAAGTGTGACATAGAGATAACACAATTGTCTTTACAGCTCATTAGAGTTTGCACCTGGTATACCCCTGAACCCACCATATTAAATATCCTTCTTCGTCCTTCAAATGCTCACGGAGTCGATTTGAGGTTTCCATCCCTTCCTCATCATTTTCCATGTTGGTATTTCAGCTGTGATTTGGTTGGTAATCTTCGCCCGATAGGGCTAGGGCCTGCTAGTATAGTCTTCTCTTTCCACCGTCTAGACAGACTCCTATCCAGCTTCAACCTACCTTCTGAATGCCCCCATATGACCTCGTATTCCAACTTTCTACACAGAGATATTTAATTACCAGGCCTATCCGAAAAGTTCAAACCATTCTCCACAGAGCAATACACAAAGGACAGGAAAAATGAGCCTGCAAGCTTCCCGTAGGTGCAACACCACATTCTAAAGCTTGGCCGTTACCTTTCTCCATCGATGGTTTGTCCTTCCATACTTTTACACTCTATCGTGCGCTGAGTATGGGAACCATGAGCAACAAATCATCGAAAATACCCTAGAAGAGCGCGGCATAACCCTCCGTCCGGCTTGAAGTCGATCCGAAATACTATTGAAATAGGGGGTGCAACCATAGTGACGATGGAACAAGCAGATGCAGAATTGGGAAGCTGGGTTATTGTGAGTAGGCGAGGTCGTTTGACACACCACGACTTTTGTGTGCATCAATAACGTGCTGAGTGTAACAGAAAATGGAACAGTAACCTTAGCTGCAATAGTGACAGGAGAGTACCTTTGCCCAGAGACCTAACATACTCGCCAAATCTGGCGTGCCTAGCCCAGTTACCGGGTCCCAGCCTTCCACAGCAGCGAATCTAATGCAGTCGTTTTAGCCATTTGGCGCCCCGAAACAGATAAATTTTGATCTGAAGAACAAACCGTTGAGACTACACCATAGATGATTTCAATCCACGATATCTTAAAGCACATCTTAGCAGGTGTAAAGATCTGCGTTTGGTGAAATCCACTGATTGGTTAGCAGCGGCCAGTCTTTCTTGATTGATAAGTACCATAATAGACCCAAAGTTTGGTGTTGACAAAGAAGTTCCACCAATAGGACTAGCTTTATCCACTGTAATCACAGTATAATTGAACCCATTCGCGGATACGTCTGGGTACTCTCTCGCATTTCGAGGGCTGGTATATTTGCTCCGAGTGAGGTTATAAACAGCATTGAAGTCCTGGTATATGAGGGTCAGATGGAGCATATGTATATTGGTTGGAAAACAGTAGGAAGCTTCGAAGGAAGGAAGGAGGTGAAAACTCCGAATCCCTAGCCCTAGCCCCATAGGACTCGGAGCGGAGATTACTAACCACAGGGGTAACGGTAATGTTTCCTGTTTCCAACAAGAAGTTACTCACGTTCTTGGCTTGACAGGCTGGCATAGAGAAGAAGTTGCTGAAGCCATCAAATTCGAAAAGCGGTTCGCTTTGTATAGACAAGAGCCATAGCGATATAAAGTCAATATCGGACATATGGAAGTTATCATCGAGTCTATTTTTGGATGCGACAACCCCATCGATAGGTGCACAAATTGATTTAGTCTGCTTTCGTGTAGGCGTTCCATCGGTTTGTAGTCATGACTTTCGTTTAATGTATCTGCTGAAAGATCGAGTCACTTGACCTTAGGACTATCGGCAAACGTAGTGGTCGGGGAACGTGAAGCCGAATAGAAGGGGCAGCCCATCCGTTTCAACCCTCTTCACTTAGAAGTCGGCCAGGAGCTCCTTTTCCCCCTCACCCACTTTATATACTCAGTCCCGTAGTCAGAGAAAGTCCGTGGCGCTTCCGAGCAGCCTCTGAGGTATGTGTTCGTCTAGGGGGGCCGTCCGAAGGTGATGAGTAGGCTCAAGATACAAATGAATGAAGCCGAAGTTTCATTGCTTAAAGATATCGTGCCAAGGGCAGTTATGGAACAAGGTACTAACGTTTAAATCTTAGTCGGGAAGACTATGGGATCGCATTCAACGAACATTTCCGACCCACTCTCCAAGAATTCTTCAACCATTATTGTTAAGTTCTGCATAGAAATCCTCAATCTCTTGCTTATACAAGTCAAGAGTCAATCTACGCTGCACCGTCCCCTTGCCTGCACGTTCCATGGGTTTGTCCGGACTTGCAAAGAAGATGTGCGATTTGTCAACCCTTGCAAACATAGGGCACTTACTGTTGGCTTCTTCGATGATTGGCCATAACTTCTCAACCATGTCAAACCTTTCAGCCTTTGTCATGAGATTATTGTTCGTGAGTTCTACCAAGAGTACTGCCTTTGTGCGGCGGTCTCCTATGAGCAACACAGATCTGACGAGAAGGTGGCCTTGAATCAAATCTTCCATCTCGACGGGATTGAAGTTTCCACCAGTGTCGAAGACAACCGTGTCATCAGTTCTACCTCGATGTCTCCATTTGTCGGGCTTGGTCGGATGTTTCGAGAAGAGATCTCGTAGTGAGTACTCTTGCAGGTCTGGAAAGACCTTGAAGCAGGTCTGGTAGTCTTCAAGCTTTGGATCCCTCACAATGACGAGTTCGTACATGTCCTTGGTAAATGGACGAAAATCAGCTCCTATACTCGGATGTGGAGTGATATAAGACCAATCGTCGTGTTTCCAGTCCTCTATGTCCTCATCTGAGATGATCTGTGGGAAATTACCTATCTCGGTAGCCCCGAACATTGTAAAGAACTTTGTCTTTGCACTGAAAATGTCACCAACATCATCGGCAATGTCTCCTCCAGCATAGAAGACGTGGCGGAATTTACTTAACGCGTCGAGCAAAGTAGGATTCAGCACAATGGCCTTCACAAGACCAGGAAGTAAGAAAGCAATGTCTGCGTTAGCATGTTCCGCCGCTGCAATGACCCCTTCTCCAGATAATGGAACGTCTGCCAACGGCATTATCATGATCGCTCTAGTGTACACAGCATTGAGGAGGATTACAAGTACACCAGATGCCTGAGAAGGAATTAGTTACAGGCTTCTTAGGAAAGGGTTTGACGCCAACCGAACTCGAGATAATGAAACAGCATAATGGAGACATACATGGTATGGTGGCAAAACCTGGAGTACTCTATTCCCTTGAAAAAGTCCATTCGCGCTTTGAAAGCCGTTGGGCGGCGGAGATTTGATCAGGTTTACGTAGGTGCAGCCAAACTCATGAGTATAAATTAAAGGCTTGGGGAGTCCTAAAACGTTCAGCAATCAGAAGTGCATGCTTCAAAAGAGTATGCGAATAGATTCACCCGTGGATCCTGAAGTGTGGAGAGCAACGAGAGGCTCGTGCTTGGCTTCCTCGTAGGTCTTCACATAGGAGTAATGCGGATAGTGTCCAGCCAGTAGCTCGGCTAGTCCTGGGACATGTATTATTCGTAAGGGGTGTGATGCTCGAATATTCTTGACAGATGCTGGCTCAGGAGACGTTGTGACCATAATCTTGCAATCAAGTAGCTTGAACAAGTTTGCCTGTGCAGCCAAGCTATTGAGCGGAGAAGTCCACAATATCTATGGCTATCAGTCTTGATTCATACGAGCACGGTATTTCGTATCAACAGACCTTGAATCCAGCCTTCACAGCGCCCATGGCCATTACCATATAACGAAGGTCGCTGGCGCCAATGTAGGCAACTGTCTCATGATTGCGTCCTTGCCCAAGCTCATTCACGAGAAGCCAGGCTACCCCGTTGATGGCATTCGCAAACTGGGCAAAAGTGACAGGAGTGAAACCTTCATCATAGCTGGTTGAAGAAGTCGGATACTCTGCGTACAGAGCTTCCGGCTCAAGTCTGGCAATCTCGTCGATGGCTATAGGAAGCAATCTTTGGTCGTTGCCAGAGGTCGCAATGTTGGGAGGCATGGTGATGTTTATCGCGGAGAGGACTGTGAAAGCTTCTTGCGACATATCGAGAGTACGAACATGGAATAAAGTTTTTCCTAATAATTATACGGCAGTTAGTTATCCAGTCCAACCTCCGCAACTTTCAAGGATGATACAAGTAGCAAATTGTGATTACGGAGGTAATAAAGTGCTAAATCGATCCCGGCAAGTTTCTAAGCTATTCTACAGTTGGTACGTTGTTTACTTCCGTAAAGTGTATAAATCCCCGAGCGGTGCAAGGATCGCGCCGAACCGTAGCCCACTATGTCTGACAGCGGAGGTCGATCTTCACCTCTTCTGCCACTACCTTACCATGTCTCGGCGTGTTGGTGGCATGCAGCCTGCGTGATTGTGATTTAATATCGCGGCGTGTTGGTGGTACGGTTCGTACGGATGCAGCTCCTGCATAAATGTGATATTGGATGCAATTTGATGATTGGATACAGGACGCAGAGTGTGGGCCAGAATACCCCTATGCAACCATGAAGAACCACTACCCCCGGTAAGAATGATAATGGGTGTGTGCTGCTTCGAAGCATCGAGAACGTGCTCCTAATAATCCTCTCAATTGTGTATTCTGCTTTTGTCTTCCAGTTTTGTTTTTATAATAGTAGACGGCAATATGGAGGAAGCATTGCCATCTCCCGCCTTTCTATCCGCCTACACCGGTGACCAAGTCATAGCGGTAGCCGTCACCTTTGGCATCCTCGAGGTCGCATTGGTCATTCTACGGTTCATCGCAAGGAGAATCAACAAATCATCCAGAGGATGGGACGACTTCCTGATCATTCCAGGTCTAGTAGCAAATCTTGCACAATGTTCTCTAGCAATCAGTCAGTGAACCCGGCTCCCTTTCATGCGTACCACGAAGCCTTACTGATGAATTTTGCAGCGATGGTACGCATAGCAGGTGTCGGCTATCATGTAGCTGAAGTGGTTACCACCAACCCTGAAGAATTAGTCCTCTGGGCGAAATGTCTAGTAGCAATGGAGTGGGTCTATGGCCTAGCAGTCATGCTTCCTAAACTTGCCATTCTCGGATTCTATCTCCGAATTTTCGTTCAAAAATCATTCCGAAGGACCGTCTATGTACTTATCGGAATCGTCATATCGACCTTCCTAGCAACCGGCCTGACCGCCATGTTCCAGTGCATCCCTCTACAATATGTATGGGACAAAGCTATCCCCGGTGGACGCTGCATCAACGTTCTAGCATTCTATCGATGGATCTCACTGCCAAATATCATTACAGACGCCTTGATGCTTGCTCTTCCCATTCCGATGGTGTGGAAACTGAACACCTCAACCGGGAAGAAATTCGGTCTTACGATCGGTTTCCTAACGGGTAGCATGTAAGCATCTCAATTCCTTCGAGATCGCGGCTTCTGTTGTAACCAGTATTACGCTCGTCGCTCTCCGCGCTTTCACGTTATAAAACCTATACCTCCCGTTCCACAGCGTGAAACACCCGATTTTCCCTAATTTCCCTATCCCCATATAACCTTATCCGAACCCCAACATAGCCAAAACGTCAGCTCACTTACTGACAACCATTTCAACAGAGGCTTCATATCCTCCATAGTCCGCTTCGCCATCTTCTTCCGCACAAATGCCTTCGCCGACCCAACATGGGCCTCCGTCCCCCTCATAATATGGACCACCATCGAGCCCGGCATGTACCTAATCGCAGCCTGCCTCCCTTCTCTGCGCCCGCTCCTACGCCATATCGCCTCTAGCTCCTACGCACGCTCGCGCAACGCGCAGGGTACTCCTTCCTCCAATAATAAACCCAGAGGAAGTCAAGGGATACCGTATGCGTTAAAGGCGTTTTCGAGAGGATTAAGCGATAGTGGGAGCGGGAGTAGTAAAGAGGGGTTTACGAAGCTGGGGTTGGATAGTGTGGTTAATAAGGAGGGCGGTTTGGAGTTTAGGGACCATGGGGGAGCGGTGGTACCGGAGGGGAAGATTGGGGCGAGGAGCGACTTTCGAATTGAGACCAATGCTGCCTCAGGGCAGGTATAAGGGACGGGCGGAAGAATCTTTGCGTTTTCCTCTTGGTTTAATGACCGGAGGTCTGGAAGGAACGGGAATAACAGGACGCCTATGGTTTTTCTGCACAGTTGTTTTGTCTTCTGCCTTTCGCGTACAGTACTTACTTGGATTAGGGAGTCCTATATGCACGACATATTGAAGGATAGATAGGTGGCTGTTTACTGTACGTTCAGTTTGGCAGAAGGTTGAACTTCTCAGAAAAGCTTTTTAGTGTAACCCTATCGAATCATGAGCTTTTATGAGATCGGCCATCCTGAGTATTGCCATTTGCCAGATTCCACAGCCGTCACCCTCAGCTAAACTCCACTTACCAACAACCTGCACGTCGTAGAAATGATTAAACATCTGAGATCCTCCTCTTACCCTCAAATCTCTTCCCTTCCGCCGGGGCTGGATCAAGGCGATCCAGACAAATTCCTACCCTGTTTCGCATTTTCCCCACAGTAACCCAGCCACCACCTAACCTTACCAAGATATAGAACCCTAACATTGAAACTTTTTTGTTTACGCCATCAATCGCGCATGTCCCCACCTATTCCAACAGTAACTCTAACGCCATTGCTTGATTCCTTGGGATTCCCTATAAACGCATCCCTGACAACGGCTACATCATCCCTCGTCGTTTCGAAAAGTTGGATGTCGACGCGCCGGAAAACCGTCGCTATTGTTAAGTAGAGCTCGGCGTAAGCGAGACTAGGTAAGTGTATGATAATTAGTACCGATATGGAGATTTGATTCCAAGCCCCGAATCTATGATTCAGGACGGATTCGAGCTAAACTTACTTGACACCTATGCAGGCGCGCGAGCCTCTGGTGAAAGGTACGAAATACTTATCTATTTTGGAGCGTGTACCGGCGAGGTCGGCGCGTATCCAGCGGTCTGGATCGAATTTGAAGGGGTTCTCGTAGTAGAGCGAAGACATGTGGATGAAGTGGCTTGTCATACCTATGGGAGTCTGTTGTAAAGTAGGTTAGCACTGAAACAACAAAGTGCAGCGATTGCACTCACATTTGGAGGGATATCCCAGCCTTTGTAATGGAGGGTCTCGTAGGGTGCGGAACGGATTAGACGGGAGGTGCTGATTGCAGAGATACGGAGACCTTCTGTGATTATTGATCTCTGCGATTTTGTGAGTTGAAAGATAAACAAATGTTTATTGACGTGCTTACAAACAAAGGTAGTTGCTCGAGCACTCGCGATGGAATCGAAAGATTAAGGTCAGGCTGCGCTTGACAGAGTTCAGCTTTTACTCGCTTCAAGACCTCTGGATTGTCCATGAGATGGTACGACAGCACTGTCAATGTCATTGAAGTGGCATCCGCTGCTGCTGCCGTAAGAACGAAGCCTTCTTCTTTCAAACGGTCAATGGTTTTCTCCTCCTGCGGGAGGTCGCTGTCCCGCAACTCCTCGAAGATTGTCTTATGCGTTTTGTTCTCCGCGGCTGCATCACTCCCCCTCTGTAGTGTTTTGATAATTCTCTCACGGATGAGCTACACTCATGATCAACCAGTCTTCAATATTATTTTGGAGAGCCGAAGTGGTATGGGAGCCTTTACAAGTTGAAAATGAAGCATGAGTGCAATGCTTTCACTGAATTTGAGAGCAATAGAGTACGGAATTTTGTCGAGGACGTCCATTAGCCATGGAAAATGCCTGACAAACGGCATGCATTCTAATGTCATCTTGATCATTTCTCTCCACATCGCCCCAAAGTCCGGAAGATCTAAGAGGCCTAATGGCTCGCCATAAGCGTAATGTGTTATGACATCCATAGTCAGGCTCATATATGCCGCCTCGAGGTTGAGCGGCTCGTTCTGACCAGCATAAGCGCCTAGCCTGCGGCACAACTTATCCACTTTCTCCTGAATTTGAGGTTCAATTCCTGCGATGGAACGTTTTGAAAAGAATGGATTGAGGGCGGAGCGACGCAAGCGATGGTGTTCATGAGGTACTGTTCCAAAGATTGTGCCCCGACCAATCCGGCCCACGAAGAAGTACTCCTTGTTTCGGGGCCGGAGAGCACTGGTATAAAGCTCGTCGTGCCAGTCAGCGTCTCTGACATGTAGTTCTTTAGGGTTTATGCGAACGATAGGACCTGCAAGATTTTAGTTAGTATGGTGGTCCCTAATAATTTTTATGAGAATAGCAGACCATGTTTATCATGCATCCGCTGAATGTCCCACGAGAATCGTCCATGGCAGATACAGTCATAATAGAATTCATACCAGTAGGTTAAAGCTGCCAACTTTGGGCCTGGATATTTTGCCAATGGGCTGAAATAGAGACGATGTATAGCTATATGAATACTCCAGCATAGAAAGAGGGCGGTAGCCAAGACGACTACTTCTAGAAAGACCATCGTAGGAAAATGAGGGTAGAAACAATATTCTTCCGGCCGACTATGCACAAACCTTCCTCCGCATACACACTGGCAGATAAGCCTGGACGCAATATGGTGCTAGCAAACTTTAGTAATGATAAAGCAAAAGGGATATAGAGCCGGGGGTTCTGCTAGGGCTAAGTGATGTATTTCAGATGCCCCCGGTTGATAGTATTAAAGGCTCTCAGATAATAAAGACATAATAAGGCAATTACTGCAGTAAGCCAAGGAATCAGAGACTAATGCAGCAAATCACCATGACTCGGGACCATGTGTGTAACGGTCAGGGGCTTCTGGAAAGCTACTACATACTGTAGCTAGCCCGAGGCCCGAGTCGAGAGTCGACATGCCAGGGCTATGATGTCTGGCTTCTTGGCCGGGCGATCCCCGTAAGCCCCGGGGCGGCCCCCGGCAGCCCCGCAACGGGGGTTTTCCCTTTCCCGGCGGTAGCAATGCGTTGTTTATACATTATTGGTGGTTAATTGATCCGTTTGTCGAAAACCCCGTTGTGCTAAACTAGCGTTTGTTTAGCACTTATCATGTCATCCTTGGTACACTACCTTTATACTTGTAGTGGCCGTGCCTCACCTAATGGATCGGTGAGAGATTGTGACGGCTTGTGCCATGATGGTGCTTCCATATGTCCGTACTTCCGATAACCAGTGTTTTCAGCCGAAGGTCATTCGATAGAAACCGGCACATGCAAGCAATGCGGTCGATTCCTTAAGATGCTCAATCAAGATCTGTTCCTAGTCTTTTTCGACGCTTCAAACTAATCCCGAAGACATTCATCCCTTATCGTTAACTATTCGTTGCAAGAGGGAATGACAACATTACCCTGCTGTTGATATTTACCGCAGCTGTGCAGAAGAATGGAGGACTGGAAAGTCGTAAAGACTTTGAACAAAAGGCATACATCAACTAAAAAAGCGCCACCTGATCTCACGAGGTTGGCTGCATCAAAAGACCAGGCCAGCATCTCACAGGTCAGATACGCTCACGATCCTGTCCCCAAGCTACCACAATACATCAGAGATCTTCCATTCGGCTTTCCCAGAACCATTTTCGAGCAAAACACTGCATTACTGCAAAACGCCGTCAAACTCTTTCCTCGCGAAGCACACCTTCCGTTCCGATGTATAGATGCAGTATATGAAAATAGATATTGGAGAGCAAGCTTGGACGCGTCACTAAAGGTGCTCGAGCTGATTGCCAACGATCGTTCTTCTTCTGATATCGAGGTTGACAATGGCGTTACCTTGGCACGTCTTGCACAAAAAGAACTACGGCCAGGGACCGAAGATCGCTTCAACAGAGCCACGACGTACATGTATCCTTTTGGAACCAAGGAGCGAACTGAGCTTTTGGCCGCTATGATGGTCATGCAGTTTTTGTTCGATGGTAAGTTCCAAGAGCGGTCTTATCCTCCCATTCCGCCCGCAGAGTATCAGGTATACAGGCTTGCTAATCTGTTATGGTAGATAAATGTGAAAAGACGTCTAATCAAACTGTAAGCATCCTTCTCTGGAAATTAACCATATGGCTGATAAAGTTTGCAGTTACCACCTTTCGTTAACGATTTCGTCGAGCGTTTGAATAAAGAATCGACACGGCCAGAAGACAGCGAGCTACAGCAACATATTAGCCATATACTTCGCGGCTTTCGAGCTGCTGACCAGGCCACGGGGAGTGGAGGAGAAGAAGTAATCAACACCATGAGAAAAGCCTTCCAGCGCCAGCGACCTGATGGGGAATTTCCGACCGTAAGAGAATATCTGGATTTCCGAGTTGACAATGTTGGAGCTCAGTAGGTCACACAGGATAAGTCTTCTCTACGAGCGTTGCTAATAAGCCACAGATTTGTCCTTGCGTCCGTCAAATTCTCCATTTGCTCCGATGTTGATTTATATAACCCTCGGCTCGCGACATTCTTGAATCTGGCCAAGGACCACTTGTCCATCGTCAACGATCTCGCATCTTTCGATAAAGAGCAACGTGCGTTCAAGGGGGGATGGGACAAGGAAATTATCAATATGGTGGACGTCATGCAGAAGCTGATGTCACTTCCTAATGATGATGACGCCAAAGTGATGACATATACCTACCAGCTCCAGACCGAAGAACACATGCGTGATGAGTTAGAGAGGTTGGTGTCCAGAGATGAACTAAATGAATCCCAGCGGCAGTACCTCCACGCCGTTTTTGTCTGCTGCGCCGGCAATGCCTTCTACTCGATGATCAGCTCAAGGTACGGAGGAGAAGCCGCCCGGATCGAGATGCCTGAAACAAAGAAGCACAAAGCAACATCTGAGCTTCTCAGCCCCCGAACGATCCCCAAGGATTCCGGTATTGCATGGATGAGAGGTAAATCGCAAGTAACATAAGATTCTGAGAGATTGAGAGCCGTTGAGCAGAGCATCGCGACGCTGGGGCTAATCTTCCGTCATTGCGTCCGAAGCAACTGCTCAACTTTCTCGACGGTAGCCTCAAACTGAAGCCAGTTGCCTCCTTCAGATTCTCAGATCGAGCAAACAAAAATACCTTTAAAAAAAGCCAATCCGTAAGGACTCTGATTGTTGCTTTACTACCAGGGGCGAATGTATTCGCTACCCTGCTGCGGGATCCAGTGCTTGTCAACTGCGTGAAGCGAGACGTCCATCAAGATCCTTCTGCGTTGTGAACATTTTGCTGAGCGTGCCCGATGCGCATTGACGAAAAATTTTACGGTCGAGTTTGCTCTGTCGAGTTTAAATCCTTCGCACCGAACGCCCTTCACACAGGAATGTCAAGACGAATGAACAGCTATTACGTTATCGGAGAAGGCCCGAACAGCGAAAACTGGAGAAATCTTCATGTTGGAGAGCTGATGCGTATAGAAATCTGCTCAAGCTGATATAAGAACCACTATCTCCGTACTGTTGGGTTAAAAGATGCAGATGTTGCTTTGATAGATCAGTGAACAATTCTGAGTCAGTAAGAAATAGTACATGAGTCTGTGACAGTTCGCACTAAGTAGACGATAGACTCTGAAGCCTCTATTCCAATTTTCGACAGGGTCGTGGAAGACCCGAATCGTCTCCTTATGTAAGGTTGCGATATTGAGAAGAAATAAAACACGGCACTGCGCATATTAAGGGGCTAGCCGCACACCTTTGACTAATGTCTCACAGTTTTGGAAACCTGAGCGCGGGTGAAACCATCATACGCAAACAAAAGGCCAAAAGAAATATGACCTGATAGTGACCGTGTTCCATTGCTGTACTGGGAGATGGCGGTGGCGCGTACCATAGGCATCAGTTGACATCCATGGCATCCTTCCGCCTTTTAACCCCGAAGATGTCAGCATCAGATAAGGCTTCTACCAGTCCTTGCAATGAGTCAGGAACATAATGGGCGTCTTTAGACTCTTCGGTCAGATTTCATTCAAACCTCCAGTCCCCATCGCCAATCTTTCTGGTAAATGTGTTCTCGTCACTAGCGCCAGCGTAGGCCTCGGAAAAGAAGCCGTTAAGCAGTATGTTCGTCGCGGAGCCGCCAAAGTCATTACAATGGTTCGCTCAAGCAATAAAGGCGAAGCCGCGCTGGTGGAAATTGAAGCCGAGACGAAGCGTCCTGGTGTTGCAGAGATCTGGGAGCTTGATTATTCCAACTATGCTTCCGTCAAGGCCTTTTGCGCCCGCGTCGCCCAACTCGACCGCCTGGACGCCATGGTGCTAAATGCCGATGTGGCGACCAAGACGTTTGAGATGTACGAGGGGGAGGAGAACTCGATCACCGTCAATGTGATCAGTACGACGCTGCTCACGCTGCTATTGCCACCAACTCTGCGCGCATTTGCAGCGAAATGGAATACCGTGTCCACGCTTACTGTTGTCGGCTCGGAAATTCATAGCTGGGTGAAATACCCGGAACGCAAGGCTCCGAATTCGCTGCAAGCCCTCAGTGACCCTAAAACCACCACAATGAAGGAGCGGTAAGTTTTCTCCTCGTGCCCTTCCTGTCAACGTGCTCTCTCACCCTTCCATCGTTCTTGTTACACGGCAACGGCTAATGTCTGACTCTACACGCAACGATCCAGTTTCCAAGCTTCTGCAGCTGTTCGCCGTTCGCGAGATTGCCGACCGCACTGCCAATAAGAAGCCCCTTGTCATAGTCAACTTGGTGTCTCCGGGGCTCTGTGCCACAGACTTGACACGCTCAACCACGGGCACGGAGGCTGTGGTGATGAATATCATGCAAAAGCTAGTAGCCTAGACAGCGGAAGAGAGCAGCAGGACTCTGTTCCATGCCACGGTAGCAGGGCCGGAATCACATGGCGTCCTTCTTGACGACTGTAAAATCAACAAGTAAGCTTTCTCGTAATCTCATGGGGCGGGTAAAGCGACAGGCTGATCCGAGATGTAGTGATGCGCTGGCAACGCGGATCAAGACTGAGGAAGGAAAGAAAGTGCAGAAGAAATTTTGGGATGAGCTTACCACTAAGCTTGAAGGCATTCAGCCGAGTATTACCAGTGATCTGTAGCTCAAAAGATCACATGGTCTGATTTTGTCAGCTTAGAAAGTTCGCTTAATGTCCTTACCTCCCAGTATTCAGATAATGCCTACTTCAATGATCTTGGCTTTTTCCTATATAGAGAGCAAGGTCACGATTTGGCAAGTCAGAGCTGTTAGTGGAGTAAGACTCCAATATGTTCCTTAACACGACCCAAAGGACTGATATCCCTTAAACCGTCATAAAGACTGCGATATGGCCACCTTGGCTCCTTGTTCCAGAGATTGTCGTTGCATAGCTCCCTGGATCGTATGTATCTCGAAACCCAAGCTGAGTGAGTGTTGGTCTAGTAGAGTTGGAAATACCTGTAATGTAGAAATGTAATTATCGTCTACTATAATCCGCTGTGGACATGAGATGACAAGCCGTCACGTGATTTCGCGTTTCAAGCGTGGCCTGTACATTACGTCATTGTATAAACCCACACACATATTCTCGACAAGCCCGACCTTGATTACAGACTCATATTGGAATACTAAACACCAACGGCAAGCAAGCAATAAGCAGTAATAGCATGGACTCTTCTCACAACGCCGACGACATCACCTACAATAGTATCCACTGGACGTCCAAGCGCTACGAGGAAGTCGTCCCATCCAAGATATCAGGGCTTGATGGGCTTCGTCTTCGAGACATACCAGAGGTCCTGAATCAGCGAAAGATCGATGGAGAGGTCTTTCTAGAGAAGACTGAGGTAGTTAGTCTCGTGGAATGGAAGCTGTATGCCTTTTCCTATCGGTTTCGCATCGGGGCTATTACTAACACCATGGAAATTGTAGTAAGCATGGTATTTATCGACCAAACCTCGCAAAATTGGTTGCCGAAAACAGTGTTAAAGAAATTCGAGAAAAGACGAAGAAAGCTTTCGCCGAGTATGCGGCGGACAACTCCCACTACGCCAAGGCCATCACCACCTTGACCAAGCTCAGGGGTATAGGGCCAGCGACCGCCTCTTTACTTCTTTCCTGCTATGATCCGATACAAGTGCCTTTCTTCTCGGATGAGCTTTACCGCTATCTCCATTGGTCAGACGCGAAATCGAAAGGATGGGATCGGAAGATCAGCTACACGATGAAGGAATACAAAGATCTTTGGCAGAAGATGCAGGATCTGCGCAATCGTGTCGAGAAAGAGAGTGGGCAAGTGGTGGAGGCTATTGAGGTTGAGAAGGTGGCGTACGTCCTAGCGAAAGACGCAGTATCGAGAAAGCACACCATTGATGATGATGGCGATATCCAAGCACTCCGGCCTCCATCGCCAAAGAGGCCAAGGAAGCAGACCCCGCCTTTAAGCAAGAGCCCAACGGCAATATGCCTAAGGAAAGGCCCGATGGGATCACCAACGTTTGATGAGATGGGCTACGAACTTGACTACAAATATCTCTGCAAAGTCTCTCACAAACGATCCAGACCGTCATTCGAACATACAATGAAAATGATAGAGAAGGACAAGAAGGAGCTCAAGCGGAAATCAGAGATCATGGGACTTTCAGAGGAGAAGTGTCAACAGCAAGAAACCGCTTGGGATGACCGCGTTGCACGTGATCTGGGCATGGCGTATCATGAGGTCGGGATAGATGAATATGAAGAGTGGCACAAAGGAGGTTTTCATGCTGACCCTGGTGATTTCGAGAACTTGTCCGAGAAGGAAAAGAAGAGACTTGACAAGATCCAGGTCGGCAGCGCTCTAAGGAAGGGATCCAAGCACAGATGAGTCTGTGGTTATGCTTTGTGGCTATGATTTAGTCTTGCGTCGCACTGGAATATGCCTAAGCCGGCGGCTTCGGCAAGAGCTTGCGCGAAGCAGCTTCGCAAGCTTTTACATCCATTGTGCGCTGGCTTCAACGCGTCTCGACGTGTCGGCTACCTTTCACAGCAGTGGCTGGAGGAAAATCCGTGGAGTAATATAAGATATTCTAACATCTCTATAGCTAGCCCTCTTTCAATTATTTTGAGGGTTGATTCCCTGTGCCGGTTATATACCCAATTTCCCAAGTGTCTTCCGACTCTTAAGACTGCCACCTCCTACAGGACAAGCTCGTAAATCCCTTAACACCCACGATAGCGGTGTTCACGTCTTAGAGGGCTGCCACATCACGCAAGCCAGTAATATCAAGCACATACCCATTTTTGATGTTGCGAACAACCCAGCCATAGATCAATGGAAGAAGAGGAGTGACTCGGACAGATACGAAGTGCAAGTGAAACCGTTAATGGATAAGACGTCATACAACGCTGTTGGACTGAGTGACCAGGCAAACGAATGCATTGCCGAAGCCCGTGGAGATGACACAACACCTTTTAGCTTGACCAGCAACTCGCTTGGTAGCAAAGTCGGTCCAGTATGAAGTCAGTGGATCTATACTGAAAGACCGGAGCAAGACCAAGCCGGAGATTAGATTAACTCGGACCTTCAGAGAAGCTCGAAGAGCGGGCCAAATCCGTTGCTCCAAAGCACCAAGTGTTGCCCAACAACACACCTGCTGTCGAAAGGATGCAGTGAGGACGGATCTTAAAGTGTCCTAACCCCAGGCGTACGCACACACATCAACCCGGGGCCTTGAAGATCGAAGATGCCTGTTTGAATAAGTGGTTTTTCGACTTTATAATTCAGCTTTCTCTCTTTTATAAGCTTCAAAGTCAAAATCAAAGTCCTCTTTCTTGATCTCCTTAAAGAAAGCAACAGCTGCTTGGTAGTTCTCATTCTGTGTCCAGCCGTCTCTGTCAACGATGTGGGCTACTGGATCCCAGAAATCCTCGAATTCGTTGTGTCCTTTGACATCCTCCAGGTGATTTGCTATATCATCCTCCGTGAAATGGATTGGACATTTTTCATCCATGCCAAGGTCATTCCAGTACCTCACAAGTCACGGCTCTCGAGCTTCCAGAAACAAGGGCCCTGCCCACATACCTTGCCAATCAATGATGCTGATAATGCGATTTCATTTAACGAATAAGTTGCCAGGATGAAGATCAGTATGGCAAAGACAAGAAGACGTTATCTCGTCGTCTGCTGGCAGGAGATACGGTATAATGCTGAGCTATTTCTGTACCATGGATATATGACTTTCTGGAGAGTTTTGTGTGCCAAAGGCTTCAGTAGGACTGCCAGATTTTCTTGGAACAGCGAATTGACGTATCCAAGCCATCTCTCGCTGGGCAATGGCCGCCATGTAGTCCTCTGGGCGTTCTACTATCAAAAAGGTGAGCCGGTCAACTTTTGCCAATAACTGAATACTAACATGGCCCGCGATTAATCTTCACTTTTGAACTTTCGCCTTTCCAAAATCCTGCCTCAGTCACTGGGCCAATCGTTAACCTTGAGTATAATTCTTCCTTAACCTCCCGCGATACTTCCCCAAGGATTTCAACCGGCAAGGATTCCAAAATAGCGTCGCTCGCAAAGTATAAGCTACCATACCTTTACGTCTTTCCTTAGATGAAAATTCGTACACCAGCTCGCACAGGAGGTCTACCTCGTGAACGAAACAGATAGTAACTTCTTCTCGATAGATATTAGGTCTTCCATGATTGCGAGTCGACTCCTAATATCAAACCAAGAGTTCGCAATCTGCTCTCCTGCAGCTTCTTCCATGATGATGTATTTTGTACCAACGGTATTACTAGCGTCAGCACCCCATGCGAGTACTCTAGGCACAGGAATCTTCAGTACTGTGCGGACCTGCCGGTTTTATTAGACTTCGGCTCTTCGAACTATCCAGCATAGATCATGGCAAGGAGCATACAAATCTCATAGTCGCTACCTCGGAAGCAGTAGTGTGAAATTCTGGCCAGTTATTCCGATACGGTATGCGCGCAATAGCTATGGCACCATTGGACATGACAAGTCGGAAGACTTTATTGAAAGAAACTTCAAGCATTTTAGTTACTGTTGAGCAGCTTCCAGCACCAACGCTTTCGGCTGCAAGGCGCTGCAATACCGGCACATCGAATATTTTGTGTCTATCGCGCAGCTCCTTCTCCTCTCCCCATAGCCAGCGCCCACCTGTGTAGCAGTAGAATTCCTCATACTGAGCCTCGGAATCCTTTGATATTTGATTGCGAGGTGTACAGCTAATTGTGCGAGCCTGGTGCATTGATATTAGTCGGTTTACCGTCAAAGTTCTCCATTGATGCAAAGAATTCCTGATAGGTATCCAAGCTCTATGTAGTTCCAGAACGCTGCAATTGAGACGTGTATACCCACGTATCTGCTGTGTCCTACGCTTTGGTCCTTTTCACATGGATCGCCTATTCCCTTCGTCGGTTGTCAATTTTTCGATGTTGCTAACCATCAAGACTTCTAGAATCCTTAAGCGCTAATCAGGGCGCCAGGCAAAAAAACTAGGCGCCGACACAGTCAGGAGGTCCAACTATTTAAATAATCAGTCGATGCATTCAGCTGATTTAGGTAGAGATGACCTAGGTATGCTAGCGAAATTGCTGGTTTATCGGCTGAAAAATAAGCCTCTACAATGAGACGTTCAACGTAAATCTTTGTAGGCCTTTCTGCTAAGAAAATATCCATGATGATAGTTTGGTAGATGATAAATGATCAGATCCCAGATGTGACAATTCAAATTGGAAACAGTACTGGTAGACAAAAAAACGTATAGAACATGATGGACGGCAAGATAACACAGCCTACATGTCATCGGAATTTGGAGCTATTCTTTATAGCACTTCTATGGTAGCAAACACTTCCCTCGACTAATGCCAGTACCTCCCTGTTAGAGGCTTGATCCTGTCCCACGCTTGATCAAATGCCTTCACCACTTCTTCTGGCAGAGGGCTCTTTTCCAAGTCCTTCATATTTTGATCAATGTGCTTTGTACTACTCGCGTCGATGAGTGTAGCATCCGAATATTCTTTACCCAAAAGCGAGTGATGGGTCATCCATCGCAAAGCGACTTCAGCCATGGTCATGCCGTGCTTTTCGGCTACCGGCTTCACAATGTCTAAAGCCCTGAAGTATGCGTCGTTCCAATACCTTGCTCTATACATCTTCCCTTGCCATTTGTCAAGGTCGAAGCGCGAACCCTTCTTCACCACCTGCTCTTTTTGCATTTGCCCAACAAAGAAGTCATCATCGAGTGGGTTGTACGCATAGAAGCTCATACCATAGTTTCGAAGACAGGAGAACAGTTCGGGCTCGACTGACCGATGAATGGAGTTGTAGATGCCCTGGTATACGGATGGCATGACCCAGCCATTGGCTTTGCTTATTTCACATATCTGCGCCACCTCCCATCCCATGTAGTTTGATAATGAGAATTTCTCGAAAAGACCTTCTTTGTAAAGGTTGTTTACTTCCTGAAAGGTAGCGGTGATTGGAGTCGTTCGGTCTGCGGCGTGTAGATACCACATGTGGATCTTCTTAACACTATTCTAAGCACTTTGAGCGATTGCATCAGAACTTCACGAAGATGTTCAGGCCTCAATGTCCAATTGTCCTTTTCCAGCCCTTCTCCCGCGCCGGGGAAAATTTCGTGTCTATGACGAGACCCCGTTCCTCTCATTGAAGCTTGGCTAGATATTCTTCGGAAGAGCCGCTGCCGTAGAACCGAGATGTGTCAACCTCATCGTGGCCATACGACTGGAAGATGTCGATAATTTTTCCAGCATGGGAGAGGTAAGAGACCCTAGATTGTTCTTGGCCAGTCCCAATTGGCATAGCCCCGAAGACGACCTTCACGGCGGACTTTGCTTGTGGCGCCATCTTTCTGCTAGAGTCTACCACCATGCAGCAAGAGGAAAAGGAAGTGCTGGATACAATATCATGGTGGATAAACCGATTAGGGCTTTATAAAGTATATTCACGTAGAGTGATGAATGGGAAACTCCGTTACAACTCCGTCGTAGCCAGCAGTGACGCCGGCTTGCCAGTGCTTAGTCATGTGTATCCTACTTTGGGTGCTTCGCGAGATGGGAAACCTCAAAAATGATATCTATACGCAGCACCGCACATGGTTCAGTCTTTCCATCACAGATACAACATACAGGTCGGGCTCACTACTGTTATATCCAGTGATATGCCACTGCGTCCAAGCAATGGTACTGACCAACATGTCCTGCAAGAGTCAACCAAATTCGTGTGACTGTGGCGGCAGCGGAGGGGCAGAAGCGCCGTACAGAAGACTTCCGTTGTGAAGTGCTTTTATTCATCCTTTGACGAGCAAAGACAGGTCATTTTGAATTCACCAGGTGTATATGTACTAACGAGCAGCAAACCCCCTTTCTTGATCGCTCCATGTCCACTTATCCATCTTCTACAACCTTTTCAGGGTCATTGTATGGCTTCAATTCCTCGCACGCAGCTGAGCGGTCTTAGCAATGAGATTCTCCTGCTGATCATTGAGGAGCTTGACGACCTCAATCCAGCCTCCTTATTCCAACTACGATTAGTTTCCCAGCGGTTCGATACCCTGGCCACTCCACAATTCTATCATAGTGTTATAATCGATCCTTTACTATTCCCATATCCGGATCGCGATGAACTTGATATTACATGCCGAGACCGCATTCTGACCAACATCCGCACTCACACTAGGCGGGTATCAATCCGCAGAAGTCTCAACTGGAAAGGGGTGCTTGACTTAATCTTGTCTATGAAACACTTTACAGCTTTGAGGTAATATACGCTGATATACCTTGGTCGAGATCTCATGCTTACTAGTCATTCGGCTAGTTGGTCCTACTGGGGCGAGGTATATCCTACGGTCGAGGGCATGACCATTCCGGCTTGGTTCGGTGCTGTACACAATCGCTGGCCGGATTTCAAGCTTGTGGTAGAAGGCGCGTCGAACAAAATGCTCCATCAGGCTACGCCTCTAACCAAAGTACTTTTGGAACGCATCCCTCAAGCGATGCTATCTACGCATCTCGTTTCTTTTGGAGCCAAAGATCTCTCTAGACATCTCAATTCCGACGACGGGAAGGAGAATCTAAAGAAAATTTTGGCCAAATCATCCAAGCTACGAGAAGTTCGTTTGGATGGTAAGGGTGCATATAGGTTCCATACTTATCGGCACACCTCTGAAAGGCTACCACCGTTGGAGCGCCTTCATCTATGTGGCTATCTCTGGACACTACCAATGGGAAATGTTCCAGGAGATAATGCTAATTGGGACACATCTAGCTTAACTCACCTCGAGCTAAGGGAGTCGAACACTCGCTTTTTCTTTCACTCTGTGCCACCCTCCAACTTTTCTCATTTGCGATCTCTCAAGATGGATACCTGGCCAAAACTCGACGGTGCAGCCAGTCTAGATCTCATGGAAGACGAACGGCAACATGCTACAGAACTTCGTACTGCCATGGATCATATTAATGCGCTGGAGGAATTGTGCATCACTTGTTGGCTGTCTGCGCTATCGCTGTCCGCTATTACTCGACATGGAGCTACCTTGAAATCGCTCATGCTCTATGACCATGGATGGTATGAGTCGTCTCCTAGTATCTCGCTAGAATACCTTGAAACTATCCGCAGCTCATGTCCCCACCTCACGGCCTTGGGCCTCAACCAAAGAAACTGTAACTTCAAAGTATGATTACAAAGCAAGCCTGGATAAGGTATCTAAGAAATCTATCGTAGCTAACATTTTGTAGAGAAAGGCTCTATTAAACATGCTTACGAATTTCCGTAACCTTCGCAACGTAACATTGCGAGTTGAAAGTCTTGTGAACAAAGAGTACACAGCAGATAATGAAAGAATTGACGTGGACCTCATCGCCGTCCATAAGGACTTCTCCGACTTACTGTTCAACAAAGAAGGCGCTCCACTCGAAAAGATGGTATTTGTAGTCGAAGTTTATTCTATATTGCTACCTCAAGAGGAGGATGAAGATGGCTTGCCACCTCTAAGAGAAGATCTACGGATATTCCATTGCGAAAACGGCGGCAATATTGGACCTGTTGTTCACGAAGAGACACTGCCGTCAGTGCTGGACGTCAATACGCGATTGTGGGAACTTGATGCAATCTAATACTTTCTTTTTCTGACTACACAGGCATGCAGTCCTTCATAACAATATTGAACTTTTGAGAAATTTGTGGATTCAACTACTCCGTGCACTCCAAGACCTACGGGAAATATCATAATCAAGGCATTTTGACCCCAACAATTTGGCTATATGCATTGAAATACCATCGTAAATTCGACTTGATGGGCTTACCACCAAACTTGACTAGCTGTTTGCATCGTCAAAGCATTTCGCTGATTCTAGCTCGTAGTCCCTTCATAGTAATTCGATTTCATATCTCGGGAATGATCTCTTTTAGCGTTTTCGATATATGCCGCTTATGCTGTTACGACTTCGTGCACTCATTGATGTATTAAGGGCATATCGATCGAAGGAGTTTGCTTCGAATAGAAATTGAGAAATGTACCGCTGAGCTGGCTTCGGCCTATAGTTGCTTCTTCTCGTACTCCTTTTGTTTTCTTACCGTCGGGTGGGTTTCCAATCTAGCAGACTAATCGTCTTTTCATTTTTCTACTTCACACAGACTCTTCATGCTCTTCAATCTTCCCGCCCTCCCTTCCCGAGCTTTGAGCAATAAGTAGCAACACTATAGTCTACGCAGACACTTGTGCTCTTTTTAAATTTTACCTCCAACTCTTCAGAAATTACAACGTTATCGATACCATCGGCCAGGGTCTTCAGTGCGGGCTGAAAGCAGAAGTTGTTGGACACCGTTGTTGACCCTCGTTCAAAATACATATTAATGTCTGAACATAAAACCAAGAACGAAAAAGCAACTTACAGCATCGTGAGTATTCTACATCTCATTTAAAGTATAAGTTACGATGAATCACGGTTCATCTGCATCAAATTTGAAGGGGTTTAGGAAGAACCGCTTTATATAGTGGTTTACAACGTTTGCTTTCAATTCTCGACTTTGTCTCTCTGCTCTTCGTTTTACTCTTCCTCGTACTACTCTTCCCTCACTTCACCATCTGTTCTCTTGCCATTCGTCATTCTACCACTTCTTCTATCATTCTCTAACCCTACCATCGATCTAAACCAATCCATCTCTTCCTCTATCTCAAGAAAGGTCTCTAACTAAGGGATGTTGCAAAAAGTCTAATTCCGGCCTTTTCTCGTATATCAAAGGAAAACCCGTATCGTCACCACAGCATATGCTGAGATGGAATTAAGACAGATGTTCTACCTTATTCCATTAGATATTAGCAAGAACTATAAGAGCAAGCCAAGTCAACAACTGAATCCAACACAATTCATAAAGAGCTCTGCTTACTATACCCTTCACCTTGCACACTCCAATTATCGCAACTCGGTTATTCGCGCAACTAACATCAGGACTTTCGAAATGAATATTAGGACCGTTCCATCACGAGCACTATTTCTTCCCACGATCCTGGTTCCCATCATCTTATCAAGAAGACCCCAAACCCTAGTCCAAGTACCCGAACTCCTTGACATCGATACCGTCATCAGTGTCATTATTCTTCCGTCGGCGACCAAAGCGACTGCGGAACGTCGAAGGGGCTATTCCCTCACACATTCTCCGGCCCCGTTGAAAGCAGGACCAAACCGAACATTCTCGAGGAAGAGTCAAGGATTTAGCGAATACCAACTGATACCCCGACTCATGATGGATCAAGATCTCATGTAATGATTATTGAAATGTTTCTTGTCGCGCGTGCTTGGCATACATACCTGAGCCAACGCTTATACTATCTCAAGCAATGAGGAGATTGGTCGTTCACTCAAGTGCCATGAACTGACAAATGTGATTATGCGCAACGGAATGATAAGAAGAGAAAACCACCTCGTGTTCCGCCAGCATATATTTACGTCCTTTAAGAAGTCACATTGGGTCTATTGGCTTGTAATACACTCGATTGATTCTCTATCGAGGCCCGGTCACAATTCTGGCTGCTAGAAAGGATACATTCTGAAATCCTATGAAGAAAAGAATGCTATTTATCTATGCGGCATATCTGGCCGCCCGTGAGGAAGGAGCTCTGATGCTATTTCCGCTGGTAGCCAGGTGCATACGTAACGTTCCATGTTAAGACAAACGGGGATTTCCCCATAGGAGGAAACCAGGAACGCAAAATTCCCCTCTTCACCAACGAGCCCGAAACCCAACATCCTCACAGCTCCTTTCTCGCAACCACCCTCTCGCAATCCCAGCAGGACCGGCCCGTCCGCCAACGTATCAAAAACCAAGAAAGAATAAAAAAGAATCAGGGGTTGAAGATAAGTGCCGTGGTCATTCACGGTGCCTTGATCAACGACGGCTGCAATGCTAGGGTAGAGTTAGGGGGGACCGGCAGTGCGTGGCGGTTAGTTGTGGGATGGAGGGAGCGCGAGGTGCACATTGCTTGAGTGGGTGAGAGGTAGCCTAGGACAGATTGGAATCGAGGGGTTTGGAACTGTTACTTATATGCCCGGAGAAGGCGATTCATGGTGTCGGGACGACAAGCTGTCGAACGACTGCAAAAAAGGTTATTCGTTCATCATTATGTTGCTATGGTCGAAAACCAACCGAAATATCGTGCTTGACCAAACAACCACCACATTGATATCCCTCCCAAACTGCGAAGAAATCCGGCACATGCCTACACTCTACACCCATACTCCACGCTTCAAACTCAAGCCAAACCCACTCACCCCTCGACACCCCTTCCCCCAGCCTGCACAACCAGCACGCTCCCTTTGACATTCCCCACAATCATGGCCTCCGCCAAATCTCTCAACGCCCCCCTCGCCTCTGCTCCCGCCCCGCTTGGATGGCCCATGCCCTGCAACATACCGATCAACTCATTTCTCATGCCGCCAGATTTACCGCCATTCTTGCCTCTGCCGACCACAACTACATCCCCGGCGTTTGCGGGGTTTTGGCCGACTTCGGTGTGGGCGCGCTCGAGAGTGTCGCGGAGGGGGTTTGCGCTTTCGAGGGATTCGAAAAGGACGCGAGTGGCGAGGTCGTGGGGGAGGGAGTCGACGATGGAGGTGTAGAATGCGGTGTCGGTGTTTGAAAAGGCTTCTTGGGACCGTGATACAATTACCATTGCGGTGTCCTTTGCTGCGGGGGCATCGGAGGTTGAAAGGTTAGAGAGCTGGAACTGGCGGGTTGTGGGGGAGCGGGTTATGCCAAGAGAGTCGGTTGCCGGATCTTCTTGTGATACAACGGCGTTGTGTTCGGCGCCGTTGATGTGAAGGATTGTCGCTGTAACGTTGGAGTTGCGCGCTAAGCGGATAACAAAGCGGAGGGCTATGCGATCGTCGGCGCCACCGAAAAATGGGAAGAAGATGTGATGCCCTCGGTCCTTGATGGGTTCAGTTGGGTTTCCTGGGTTACTCCATATGCTCATGCCGGTGGTAGAACGCGCCATGGGTTTGGGATCTTCTCTCGGAAGCGCGCCAAATCCATTGTTAACAAAGATCGCGGCATTGCAAGGAGCAGTAGCCAGAAACTCTGTAACGAACTGATTATGAGGACCACTGCTGAAAGGGTTCTGAGCTGGATCCAAGTAGGTGGTCGGCTCAGATATGCTTCCGGTTTCACTCCATGAAAGCAGAACCCAATCAGATCCTTGATTAGAAGCGGTACCACTTAGAATCTGGGCGTATGATCCTTCAGGCGCTATCTGAACTTCGCCCGACACCGCAACATTATTCAATTGAGCAAAGATGTGGAAGGTATTGACGACCGAATCTCTGCTCGAGTAATCATCCACCTCGGATTCCTTCATTACGGACGACATACGCTCAGTGAGCTCCACGATCCTGATACCATGCACTCGCAAGTGACTCTTGTGCTCTGTTGAAGCCCCGAGTGTGTCATGGCTCGAATGTTCTTCGGCCACCTTGACCAATTTTTGGGGGTGGGTTTTTCTGATAGAAGTTTGGGTTTTGTCGCCGCCGAGCAAAGACACAAAAGTGAAAACACTTGGCAGACTGTCCAGTCTGAGGAAGACAAGTAGTTTCCGAATCTCACCCGTATCACTTTTCTCGAGAGAAGAGTGATCCTGATCGCTCTTGTCTTCTGTCAAGCGGTTTCCATCCCAGTCGATTTCACCACGCCTCCACGCGGCAAGCTTCTTTTGGTACCACGGCGGATAAAGAGCAGCTGTTATCGGCGTTGTAGCAAACGTTGTGACCAGAGCCATGACAACGAAAATGGTGAACGTTCGCTGACTGAGAATCTTGGCTTGGAGTCCAATATTCTATCAATGCATCAGTATGCCCGGAGACTGGCTGTGCTCGACGGTACTTACTAGTACAATCAACTCTACTAAACCTTTGCAGCTCATCAGAATTCCAACGGTGAAGCTTTCCCTCCACACAAGCTTGCACGCCCGAGCAGCAAGTGTACCTCCTACGACCTTTCCAACAAAAGCCACAGCTATGACACCAATAACATAAGCCCAAGTGATGCCACTGTTGAGCAAGCCGATGTTGGTGCTTAATCCAGATAAGGCGAAGTAGAGTGGTAGGAATAATACTGCAACCAAGTCTTCAATCTTTTCTGTAACCTTAATGGCAAATCCTCCCTCATGGGGACAAATCAGTCCGATCAAGAAGCCTCCGAAGATAGGGTGAACGCCGATGATGCCGGTAAAGAAAGCAGAGGCAAGAGCCATGAGCACAGTCAGGGCTACGATGGATTGACTAGGGCAATGCTACCAGACTTTCTTAAAATCCAGAGAAAGGCGGGGCGAACACCATATGCAAGAAATAGAACGTACGCAACGCAGGTCAGCAAGACGTACAACGCCGTTAATCCTGCGCCGGCGTTGACGAGAGCGACGCAGAGAGCCAGCAATATCCAGCCTACGACATCATTACCAACGCCAGCAGATAGAACAACAACTCCGACTTGGGTTTGTAGAAGCTTGAGCTCAGTGAGAATTCGACATAATACTGGGAAGGCCTGCCATTTATCAGTTGGATGATCAAGAAGTGTAAGGACTCAGACGTACGGTGATCGCCATCGCAACACCAACGAAGAGCATGTACGTGTCGAAATGGATTGGCACAAGGCCCGAGTCCGTCCTAAATTGATGATAGAGACCGTAGGCTATGGCACATCCCAATCCGAAGGGTAGAGCCATTCCTGCTGCCCCCACACTCAGGGCTATCCGCCAGTTTGACAGAAGAAGCCGCAAGTCTACTTCAAGGCCGACCAAGAACAGGAACAATATTAGGCCGAGGTTGGCAGCAGTATTCAGGACGGGCATAGAGGCGGTTGGGAATATGGCAGCGGTAAAGCCTGGTATCCGTCCAAAGACCGAAGGACCCAGTAGGATTCCCCCAATAATCTCTGCAATGACTCGTGGCTGTTTGATTCTGGAGAGATGGAAGTGTAGGACCCGACAGAAGATGATGATGATTCCAGCCTGTTGCAGCAAGAGTCAGCGACGGAATGAGACAGCCAGGATCGAGTACACGTACCTGAATGATGAAGAGAGTGATGGGATTCGAGGCATTCCATTTGCTTGGGTTTGCGCCTTCTATAATGCCGCCCTGGGCAGGTACTTTAGTAGTAGCGGCGGAGGTCGACGAAGCGTTGGCGGTAACGGTGGAGGTCACCACATGGGTGATTATGCTCGCCATGGTGTGGACAGGTAATCAGTCGAAGCTCCGAGAGGAGGATGCTAGAGAGCTGGGAAGAACTCTGGATTACCCAAGGATTCAGATCAGGGCGCGGGCAGCAAGAGACCTTAAGCGGAGGAGGTGCGGGAACATGAGAGACAAAGGTTCAAGTCCGGGGCCGCTCCTTGTTGCTAATAGATAAGATAAGTGGGGGATGTCAAATCCGCATCTCTCAAGCAGTCAGATGAGATACATGTCAGCCTTCTTTAGCAGGGTTTTGAGTGACGAATGAGAGAGAGGCCGGAGCGTAGGATTCGAGAAGAAAATGGATGTTCCAGTCATCCTTTAGATGGCCACACCCAAACAAAGCGTCGAGCCGCATGGTTACTGTACTGTGTTGCAGGCACGCCGAATGAACAATGAAATGATCAGTGTTTGCACATAAGATCTTAAACGGAATATGGAATCTTGTTCGATAGGGCTCGGAAAAATACAGTAAGTTGTAGAGCTTACGTGTATAATACATCACTTGATGCGTTGAACCCTGAAATAAACGTATTTAATTATCTAAGCCCTCACGCGGGTAGCAAAAAAAGCCCGACTCACAAATTTCCCCCGCACTCAACCACCAAATTTACTACTGAATTAAAAGAGATATGTTATATTTTAATAGCCTGTCATTCTACCCTTTCCTTCTACAACT
>JAABUU010000891.1_pt1 | contig 58367 bp, 45 predicted proteins | sample 5559301 | NCBI WGS metagenome assembly JAABUU01 (sample SAMN10711884, study PRJNA513360) | rock metagenome | isolation source: Antarctica rocks | place: Antarctica: Victoria Land, Richard Nunatak white
ACCCTACTATATACGCGTGTATCGTAGGGTGCGACCCTTGTGGTCGCCCGTTCCTGAATGAATGAAAAAATTAAACGGCATCATCATGCCCGTACATTTATGGGGTATCATAGAGGAAAGATATTTTTGTCTATGATACACGAAGGAGCGCATCATGGGTATAATTCATGGCGGTTGGCTCGTTGCCAAATTGTTGAAGCGCGAAGGGGTCGAAGTCGTCTTCACCCTGAGCGGTGGACATATCGCGGGCATTTATGATGGTTGTTTGCGCGAAGGGATTCGCGTTGTGGATACGCGTCATGAACAGGCGGCGGTGCATGCGGCAGAGGGCTGGGCAAAGACGACGCGCAAACCTGGAGTAGCCTTGCTGACGGCAGGGCCGGGCGTCACTGATGGAGTGACGGGCGTCGCGAATGCGTATCTCGCGGGTAGTCCTGTGCTTGTCATTGGTGGTGCTGCCCCGCTTGGCTTCTGGGATCGTGGCGCGTTACAGGAGATGGGGCAGATCGACCTGTTACGACCCATCACCAAATGGGCACGTACTGTACACGAAACCTCACGACTCGGCGAGTACGTGGGTATGGCCTTTCGCCAGATGTTGAGCGGCAAGCCCGGTCCAACCTTCCTTGAGATGCCGATGGACGTTCTCAATAATTTCGCCGATACTGACACACTCTTCGACCCCGGCGAACCTGCCAGTTATCGCGCTGGTGGGCGTACTGCTCCCGACCCTGATGCCGTTGTACGGGCCGCCGCTATTCTTGAGCAGGCGCAACGTCCTGTTATTATGGCTGGTACAGCAGTGTGGTGGTGCGATGCCGCCGAGCCACTACGCCAACTCGCGGAACGCTTACAGGCTCCCGTTTACCTCAATGGTGCTGGTCGTGGCTGTCTGCCACCTACCCACCCTCTATTCTTCACAGCCTCAAGACGCAAGGCATTAGAAGGTGCCGATACGATTTTAGCGATTGGCACACGTATGGATTTTCGTCTCAATCATGGGCAACCGCCGCTCATTCCTGCTGAGGCAAAGGTGTTGTGGTTCGATCTGGCGGCGGAGGATATCGGCGTCAATCGTGGGGCCGCCGTTGGTCTGGTAGGCGATGTCGGCCTAAGCATACGTCAGGTTGCCGATGCCACTCAGCCTATCGCGAACGAGGAGTGGCTGACCTACATTCGTAACGAGGAGAAACGCAGTCTCGAACGCGATGTCGCCGCTCTCAATTCGGACGCCACGCCGATTCACCCTATGCGCTTCTGTCGTGAGATACGCGATTTTATCGACGAAGACACCACCGTTGTCGGAGATGGTGGCGATATCGTGAGTTACGGCGGCAAGGTCATCAATGTTGCCAAACCCAGTTACTGGCTCGATGCGGGTCCAATGGGCTGTCTCGGTACAGGTACAGGTTTCGCGATGGCGGCACAAATCGCACGCCCAGGCCAGAAAGTGCTCATCCTGAGTGGTGATGGTGCTTTTGGTCTCAACGGAATGGAGTTCGAGAGTATGGTACGTCAGAAACTGCCGATTGTGACAATTATCGGCAATGATGGTGCGTGGGGTCAGATCAAGCATCCACAACGCGCCATGATCGGACATGCAACGGCGGCTGAACTCACCCCCGGCATTCGCTACGACAAAATGGTTGAGGCTCTCGGTGGCTACGGCGAACTCGTCGAACGTGCCGAGGATATCCGTCCAGCGTTAGAGCGTGCCTTCGGCTCAGGGTTGCCCGCATGTGTCAATGTGTTGATCGACCCTGAGAAACCTTATGGGCGTTCGACGAACGTCGCGGTGTAAACAGAGAACGGTTAATGTGTATGTGATGGACAAGCGTAGGGGCCATTATTCATAACACCCTCGTTCCAATAAACAATGGTGGCAAGGATCGAGGGACGTACCCAATGATTGGAAACATGCTCTGTGGGGACGAGGGCGTTATGAATAATGGCCCCTACATTTGTTCATTATGTGAAAATTGACAATATATAATAGGAGAGTTCATACCTTGAACATATCAGAGACGCGTCGTGACGCGACGATAGAGGATTATCACGGCACACAGGTTGCGGACCCGTATCGCTGGCTTGAGGATGCGGCGTCGGCTGAAACACAGGCATGGTCGGAGGCGCAGAACAAGGTGACACGTGCGTATCTCGATGCGCTGCCAATGCGTGAAAAAATTAAGACTCGGCTCACCGAACTCTATGATTATCCCAAACAGAGCGCACCGAGCAAGCATGGCGACCGCTATTATTTTTCTCGCAATACAGGTCTGCAAAACCAGGCCGTGTTGTACAAACAAACGACGCTGAGTGGTGAGACGACGCTTGTGCTTGACCCCAACACGTTCAGCAGCGATGGCACTGCTGCCCTTATCAACACCTCGTTCAGCGAGGATGGCAAATTGCTTGCCTATGGTACTTCAACGAGTGGTAGCGACTGGCAAGAGGTCAAGATACGCCGTGTTGATGAGGGCAGCGATTTTGACGAGAAAATTCAGTGGACAAAGTTTAGCTCGCTGCCCTGGCGACACGATAATCAGGGATTTTTCTATAGCCGCTTCCCAGAACCGGGAACGGTGCCAGCAGAGGACCAGAGTAACTTCAACAAGGTCTACTTTCACACGCTTGGTACGTCTCAAAGCGTGGACCAGCTTATCTTCGAGCGACCCGACGCCAAAGAACTCGCTTTCGATCCTATGGTTACTGATGACGGCGTGTATATTGTGTTGAATGTCTGGCACGGCACAGACACACAAAACCGCGTCTATTATCGTGAAGCCACAAGCGATACACCATTTGTACGCTTGCTCGATGAGGCTGATGCAGAATACACATTCATAGGCAACGATGGTCCTGTTTTCTATTTCAAAACAGACCTGAACGCGCCACGAGGCCGTATTATCGTCATTGACACGCGTCAACCAGAGCGAGAGAACTGGCGAGAGATTGTACCGCAACAGAATGATGTTCTTTCCTTTGTGCTGCTCGCCAATCACCAGTTCGTGGTCGTATATATGCATGACGCGCATCATCAAATGATACGCTACGACATGAGCGGCCATCAGTTGGGAGAGATCGCGTTACCCACGCTTGGTTCCATTGTCGAGATTACGGGGAAGGTGAATGAGAGCGAACTGTTCTTCAGTTTCACCTCGTATCTGTTTCCCACCAGCACCTATCGCTACGACTTCGCGAGCGAACAGGTGAAGCAACTCTATGGTGCGGAAATTGCGTTCGATTCCAGTGGCTATGAAACGGAGCAAGTGTTTTATCCGTCAAAGGATGGCACACGTATCCCGATGTTCCTGACGCACAAAAAAGGTCTCGTCAAGGTTGGCAATAATCCAACCTTGCTCTATGGTTATGGTGGCTTTAACATTAGCCTGACACCGACTTTTTCACTTGTTGCGTTGTTGTGGGTCGAGAGCGGCGGTATTTATGCGGTGGCGAACTTACGCGGCGGTGGAGAGTATGGCGAGGAGTGGCACAAAGCGGGTATGCTCGAAAAGAAGCAGAACGTCTTCGATGACTTTATTGCAGCAGGTGAATGGCTCATTGCCAACAAATACACCAGCACAAAGAAACTGGCAATCAATGGTGGTAGTAATGGTGGTCTGCTCACGGCCACCTGTCTAGTGCAGCGATCCGACCTCTATGGAGCCGTTGTGTGCGAGGTGCCTGTGATCGACATGTTGCGCTACCACCGTTTCACGCTTGGTCGCTACTGGACAGGTGAATACGGAGACGCTGAACATAACGCGGAGCAGTTCAGATTTCTCTACGCCTACTCACCACTACACAACGTCAAGGAGGGCGTGCATTATCCGCCTACGCTCATTCTGACGGCGGACACCGATGATCGTGTCGTGCCTGCCCACGCCAAGAAATTCACGGCCACCATCCAACGAGCGTATAGTGGAGAGCAGCCGCCAATGTTGCGTGTCGAGTTAAAAGCTGGGCATGGCATGGGCAAGCCGACCACGAAGATTATTGACGAGCGCAGCGACATGCTCGCATTCCTGTTTGAGACGTTCGGTATGGGGTAATGTAGGGGCCTTTATTTATAACGCCCTCGCGCCAACCAACCATGTCAGCGAGGATTGAGGGATGGAATCAATGGCTGGGGAACGTGGTCAATGGGGGCGAGGGCGTTATAAATAAAGGCCCCTACACCATTCCACCGTAAGCAAATAATGTTCTATAATGCCAAAGGTATGTATGTATAAAAATGAGGAGGGTTATATTATGGCATCGACAACAAACATAAAAGATACGGTGACGCGCACGATTACAGGTGAGCCTGCGAAGTGGCGTTGGTATCACGGCCTTGCCTTCTATGTCGTTGTGCAACTGCTCACGTTTGGCCTTGCAGGACTCACCAGCTTTGTGAGTGGTAACAAGGGCGAGACGGTGCGTGACAATGTTTTTGGCAATGCGTCGTATTTCCGTACATTGAAACAATCCGTCATCACGCCGCCGTCGTGGGTCTTCGGTCCTGCGTGGACTCTCAACAACTTCTTCGCCATCTGGGGTGCGCTTGCGGTCCTTAATAAGCCGAAGGGTACACCCGGACGCAACGAGTATCTCGCTTTGCAAGGTGCGACATGGCTCAACTTTGTCATCTTCAATGCGGCCTACTTCAGCCTGCGCTCACCGATCAATGCATTTGTATTGACGTTCGTCTTTTTTGGCCTCACCATCGCTAGTGGGTTCGTCGCCATTTTCCGTCTCAAGGACACGAAGGTTGCTCTTTCACTCGGCACGCTCTTCGTCTGGCTCACCATTGCTGGTACTGCCGCAACCTTCCAGGCGTTATGGAACCATGACGATTTCTATAATGTCGGTCCGTTCGCGGAGCCGATTCCAGTGTTGGTTGCCCACAGGGATTAAGAAACATATTGTATGTACATTGGACTGTTATATGAAGATTGAAGTTCAGCAGGGAGACCGCAAGGGTCTCCCCTACATGTAGAGATGACGCAAAATGTAGGGGAGACCCTTGCGGTCTCCCTGTTAGAAGGAAGCATCTTTTATGAATGCCACATTAACAGAGAGATTTCGTTTTGCTCGCGCTCTACGTTCACGTCCTTATGCGCTGGCGTGGATTGGGCAAACTATCTCTAGCCTCGGTGATGGCATTTTCACTTTCGCTTTGGCGTGGCAGGTGCTGCTCATGACGCATTCAGGGCTGGCAATGGGAATTGTTCTCATTGCTGCTATGATTCCGCGTCTGGTTTTCGTCCTGCTTGGTGGCGTGGCGGCTGATCGCTTGCCGCGCCGTTTGATTATTCTGTGGTCGGATGGTGGACGTGGGGTGGTGGTGGTGCTTATCTGCATTATGGGTTTTTCCGGTGTGTTGCAATTCTGGCATCTCGTCATTGAAGCCTTTATTTTTGGTGTGGTCGATGGCTTTTTCAATCCAGCAGTCAATGCGATTGTGCCTGATCTTGTCGAGAAAGAGGATTTAGCATCGGCAAACTCGGTTATTGCATTTGGTAACACGCTGGCACAACTATTTGGTCCTATGCTCGGAGCGGTTTTGATCGCCATCATTTCTCCGATGGGTGCCTTTGTCGCTAATGCTTTGAGTTTCTTTATTTCAGTTGCGTTTCTGCTGGCCGTTCGTATTCCAGTGCGTCATGTGACTCCTCCTCCTCTGCAAGTGCAGAATGAGGTACAGGGTGAAATTCAGGGGACTGTTGTCGCAGAGGTGCAAGGGGATCACACATTTGAAGAGGCGCGGTCTCTTGTCGTATCTCGCGCTTGGTTTGAGTTGTATCGGTATTCTCGTCCTCGGTTTACCATTTTCGCGTGCTGCGGCACCGTTTATTGCACCGCTCGCCAGTATACTTGTCGGTTTTGGTCTGGCTGCCTTCAATACGATTTTCTTCACTGTGCTGCACGAAACTATTCCGAGTGATAAACTGGGGCGTGTCATCAGTATTGATACACTCGGTTCGTTTGCTATGATCCCTATTGGGGAAGCAGTAGGCGGCATTATGACGGATCGCATTGGTCCGGCAATGGTATTTATCGTCTTTGGTATCGTCAACCTTGTGATTGTGCTAATTCCCCTGTTCGTTCGTGATGTTCGCGCATTAGAGTAGATACTGTGTTATAATAGGCTCCGACTATTCATATATAGACAGCTATCAGTGTGATAGGAAAGGGTGGAGGGGCGAAATTATGAAGCCGCTTGTTGCCATCGTGGGCCGACCGAACGTCGGCAAATCCACATTTTTTAACCGTATGCTTGGCGAGCGAGTCGCTATTGTTGAAGATATGCCAGGGACGACGCGTGACCGTCTCTACGGCGATACCGATTGGAATGGGCGCACGTTTACGCTCATTGATACAGGCGGTCTCGAATTTGGCTCTGACATTCCCGTTGGTCAGGTGGGACTCACCGGACAGTCTGGCGACCTGATGGATCATGTGCAGGCACAGGCCGAACTTGCCATCGAAGAGGCCGACGTGATCGTGTTCATGGTCGATGCAGGTTCGGGTATTACTGCCGCTGATCAAGAGGTCGCGGACGTGTTGCGCCGCACGAAAAAACCGATTATTGTTGCTGCGAACAAGGCCGACAACGCGACTCGACGTATGGATACCGTCGAGTTCTACAATCTGGGTCTTGGTGAACCAATTGCCATCTCCTCTAGTCAAGGTGTGGGCACGGGCGATCTGCTCGACCTTATCGTCGAGGAACTGCCGCCAACCGATGAGGAGGAAGAGGACGATGAAGAGGATGAGACACCACGTATCGCTATCGTGGGTCGTCCAAACGTTGGCAAATCGTCGTTGCTCAATGCGATTGTTGGTATAGACCGCGCCATTGTGAGCGATATACCAGGGACGACACGCGATGCCATTGATACCGAGATAGAGTTCGAGGGTCGCAAACTCGTGCTGATCGACACCGCCGGTATTCGGCGGCGTGGGCGCGTGGGACCAGGAGTCGAGAAGTATAGCGTGCTGCGTTCGAGTCGCGCTATTGAGCGTTGTGACGTGGCACTGCTGCTCATCGACGCCAGCGAAGGTATCGCGGCGCAGGATATGCATATCGCGGGCGAGGTTTCGGAATCCGCAAAAGGTATTGTGATCGTCATCAACAAATGGGATCTCGCACAGGAGCAGCGTCGCGCTGAACGCGAAGAAGACATTCTCCCACATCCCGACGACGAGATTGATTCTGCTGAGTATTATCGCAAACTTGTGCTTGAAGAATTCAAGTTTATGCCCTACGCACCTGTCATATTCGCCTCAGCAAAAACGGGCTATCATACACAGTCGATACTGGAAACGGTTGTCCACATTGCCGAGATGCGCTTCTTGCGAGTCCCCACCTCAAGGCTGAACGAGGTGGTGCAAGATGCGGTACGGCGGCATCATCCCGCGATCATTCGCAACAAGCCGCTCAAGGTCTACTATGCGACACAGACGCGAGTCAACCCGCCAACGTTTACCTTTTTCGTAAATGACACGGAAGCCATGCATTTTTCCTACGAACGCTACCTTGAGAACCGTTTACGCGAAGCCTTCGGTTTCAAAGGAACAGGTATTCGTTTATTGTTCCGATCCCGCTCGTCGAAGGACGAGAAATAATTGTAGGGACAATAAGGCATTACACCCTCATTCCACATGTGGAATGAGGGTGTAATGCCTTATTGTCCCTACCGTATAGTCATCATGATATTTATGCCAACACAGCCAGTAGTGCCAGTGCATACGCCTCGGCGAGGGTTTGTGCGTCGTGTATCGTGTCGCCTCTCATGAGGCGGTACTGGCATTTCCAGCGACGAGCGGGCCAGGGGGCGAGTTTTATCAGCGTATATGTTTCGATATGTTGTTCCAATGCTTGCCTTAGCGTGGTTTCATCGAAGGTGGTGATACCGTGTCGGGCAAGCTCACGCTGTAGGTGTTCAGGCATTCCGCATAATCTCGCGTATTTGCTCGATGTTCAATGACTCGAAATCGGTACGCGGTAGTTGCCGGGGCACAACCGCAAAGGGGCCGGTCCATGTTTTTGCATGTGCCTCAAGCCAGTCAAGCACCTCGAAGGACTTGTTGCGTGACTGCTCCACGATGGGATAGCGCAGAGCGGCACGGTCAAACACCTCTTGATCTTTCGTATAAACACTGCCATCTTCGCGTACTACAACATCTATATACAGGTCGATATAGGTAAGTTCGGGCGAAGTATTACTGTACGCGGGCGTTGGCAGCACAACGTCGCAGTAGCCGCTCGCGAAGCTGCCATCCTCATGATAGCCAATATGAATGGTATACCACTGATCGGACCAGAAATACGTAATCTGGTGTTTGTGTGAAAGCCAGGTACCGGGCTTCCAATGCATCTCGGTACCAATTGGCGTCCAGACGGAGACATATGCATCACTGATCGGCATGTGGTACCCTCGCCACTCGGCCCACTGATCGCCATTGACAAGCATTTTCCGAATGTTCGCCTCAAGCAGCATAGAAACATACCCTTTCGATAACTCTTCCATAGCAGAAAGGAATCATGTGTATATGTTACCACAGAGGGGGAATAGATTAGATGCCTGCGATCTTTTGTGCTACTTGCGTCTCGCGTAACCATTTTTCGAGGTCTTGCGGCACGACGGGACGCGACATGTAGTAGCCCTGCGCGGTATCGCAGTGGAAGTTTTCCAGCAGGTGCCATGTCTTCTCATCTTCGACACCCTCGGCGACCACTTTTAAGCCCAAGCTGTGCGCCATCGTCACAGTAGATTGTACAATTGTCGCGTCCACCTCGGCATCCGCCATATGCATCACGAAGGAGCGATCTATCTTGAGTTCAGTGATTGGCATACGTTTAAGATACGCGAGCGACGAATAACCTGTGCCAAAGTCGTCAATCGCTATCTCTATGCCAAGCTGCGAGAGACGATTTAAGATATCGAGCGTTTGCTCGACATTGTTCATCACGACGCTCTCCGTTAACTCGATGTGTAAGAGATGAGGTGGTAGAGCATAGCGATTCAGTAATGCGTATATTGTGTTCGGTAGCGTTACATCCCGCAGGTCCCACATCGAGAGATTGACTGCGATACTTAGTTCCAGCCCCGCACACAACCACGCGCCGCATTGACGAGCCGCCGTTTCCAGGACCCATAGTGTAAGCGGCGCAATCAAACCTGTTTGTTCTGCGAGCGGAATAAATTGGTCGGGTGGTATAAAGCCAAATTCGGGGTGTTGCCAGCGCACAAGAGCCTCGACGCTATATACGTTACCCGTCTGTATATCGACTTTGGGCTGATAATACAACTTCAATTCATCGTTGACGATGGCGTGGCGTAACGCGCCGATGAGCGCAATACGGCGCGGGCTATAGCTATCCTGAGCGGGGTCATAGAGCATATGCCCTAGATGGGCCTCTTTCGCGTTGTACATGGCTACATCGGCACGACGTAACAATGTCAGAGCATCACTGCCATGTGCGGGGTATAGTGCAACACCGATGCTGGCCTGAATGAGCAAAGGATGTTCTTCTATAATGAAGGGTTTCTCAAAGATGGTCGCAATCTCTGTTACTATCTGTTGCACGCGTGTCGTCATATCGGTAGCGGATACGAGCAGCGCGAACTCGTCGCCGCCGAGCCGAGCCACCGTTACGTATTCATCCCCCACGTTATGCAGCCGTATACTAACCTCTTGTAGTAGCAGATCACCATAATGATGTCCAAAGGTATCGTTGATCTCTTTGAAACGGTCAATATCCATTGTCAGTAGAGCAACACTCCGTTCGGTATTGTCTGTGGACTCTGTACTTTGCTCTATAACGGCAATCGCCTGTTCTAAGCACTCTAAAAGCAAGGTGCGGTTTGGTAGATCGGTTAAAGCATCATGCGATGCCTGATGCTTGAGTATATCTTGCATTGCTAATTGTTCTGTTACATCGCGGGCATTGATCACAAAACCTTGTATCGCTGAATCGTTGAGACAATTGAGACCGACATATTCTAGTGTTAGAAATGAACCATTCGCATGACGAATCCGAACGAGGTGTCGTATCACTTCGTTTTCTGGTTGGGGATTTGCAAGAATCGCAACAACCTTCGCCAGGTCTTCAGCAGGGATAAGATCGAGAACACTCACACCTATGAGTGCTTCCGACTCATAGCCAAGAACGCGTTTGTGCGACGGACTGGCATAGCGGCATACACCAGTGGCATCCAGAATGAGTACCAGATCGGACACGTTTTCGGTGAGGGCGCGGAAGCGTCGTTCACGCATCTGTAAGGCTTCTTCGGCTTGTACACGTGCCGTGATGTCTGTCGAGAGGCCAATCAAGCCATTTGGTTGTCCGGCTTCATCGAAAAGTGGCGTGAGTTGTGTTTCAAATACAACGTGGTCCAATTCGCTGTTATATGTAACTGCTTCACCGTTTAATGCCTGGCGTATTGAAGCAAGTATCTGTAGTTCACTTTGATAGACATCGAAGACAGACAACCCAACCACCCGTCCCGGATCTAGCCCAAGCGCCTGTAAGCCGCGACCATCTGAAAGCAGGAATATACCATTCCGATCAAGCGCAAAGAGAACGGTTGGCAAATGAGAGATAACCATACGCAAACGTTGTTCGCTCTCGTGCAGTGTTTGCTCAGTTTTTTTGTTGTCGGTAACATCACAAATCAGCCACAAAAATTCGTTCTCGCCACTCATAATAATGCGCGCCCGACGAGCGTAATTTGTTTCTCCAATAACTATTTGATACTCATACGTCTGTACTTTCCGTGTCTGCTTTGCTTGTTGTATCGCAAATTGCAATTTTTGCGCTATAGTTGTGGGTAGCAACTCAAGCATATTTTGACCAACGATGGCATATGTAGGCGCATATACCATGTTGTTTGCAAATTTGTACCCTAGCAAAACGCCGTTACTGTCGATATGAAGTAAAGAATCAGGTATCAATTCTAACAGCGAACGCAAAATTGTCTTGCTCACAGAGAGCGTGTCGTGTGTCGTAACCATATGAGTATTCTCTCTCCCGTCCACGATGTGTACCAACCGGGCGTTGATACCTTCCCTGTTATCTATCGGTAGGGGGAGAGAGAATCTGTAGGGGTCTAAAATATAACGATAAATTTCCTAATCTCTTCCACATCAGATATTTTTGTGTTATAGTCGGCAATGAGTTTATGAGATGTGATAAAATCAGTTCATTAGGTTTCCCATCTATCACAGAAAGGCAGGTATGAGCTATGGCAACATTTGAGCAACCACATACAGTAGTCAAACCTGCTGACGATGTTGCTGGCCCAAAGCAAGGACAATGGACCTATGACCACTATGCAGCATTGCCGGACGATGGGCAACGCTACGAAATTGTCGATGGAGTGTTGTATATGCCGCCATCTTCCCCAAACGACTTTCATCAAGGCGCGAGTAATCTTTTTGCTACCTATCTCACGATACATGTTCAGTTTAAGGGACTCGGAAGAGTATATGCGGGTCCCTTTGATGTGCGCCTTGCCCTCAATACGGTGGTACAACCTGATGTCATTGTCATTCTTGCCGAGAACTTGCATAAGATTACACGCAAAGGTATAATAGGTAGCCCTGACCTTGCTATCGAAATTGCTTCTCCCAGTACAAAAAGTTATGATCGTTTGGTCAAGTGGAACGCTTACGCTCGTGCGGGCATTCAAGAATATTGGATTGTTGAACCGCTTGAAAATACCGTCGAAGTGCTGGTATTGGAAGATGACACGTATAAATCGTTGGGTGTGTTCAGTGGCGAACAAACACTTCCATCGCGTGTAGTCCCAGATTTTCCCGTTCGAGTAAAACAGTTCTTCGCTTGACTTTCCCCCACTTCTCAGGTATAGTCAATGACAACAAAAACATATAAAGGCAATGACAGGGAACATATTGCGCTACCACGCCGAAACTATAGAGAGCGATGCATACCCGCTGCAAGCATCGTGATCGGTCCTCCGCAATGACATCCTTGAGCCAAACAGCGAAACTCTTTATTAGAAGACAAGTAGTTGTATTTCGGGACACGCCCGTTAGCGCGTGACGGTTTTCCTCTACGCTTTGGCGAGAGGCAGAACCGACTGAGGTTCCTTGTCGCGATGTAAGGAACAAATGGTGGTGGTACCACGACAGGCATATTTGAAGATACGCCCTCGTCCTCCAATAGTAGAGGATGAGGGCTTTTTGTTGCCCTTTTATCGGATAATAATGAAAGGATTTTTGCAGATGGAACGACTACGTATTCCAGAGGTGCAGGTTCATATTGGCGAACGTGTGCTTGTGCAGGGCTGGTTGCACTCGCTACGACAATTGGGTGGCGTGAGTTTTCTTGTGGTACGCGATGGCTGGAGCCTGCTGCAATGCGTTAAGGAGGATGAAACCGAGCTTGCCGCACTTACCGAGGTTGGCGTCGAAAGTGTGATAGCGGTTGAGGGTACCGTTGTCAGCGAGTTACAGGCTCCTAGCGGCGTCGAGCTACACGATCTACATGTCGAGGTAATCACTCCCGTAACAGAGGTTCCACCAGTTGCACTCAACAAGCGCAAGATTACTGCTCATGTTAACACGTTGCTCGATCATGCGGTTGTCACAAACCGTCATCCTGCGCGGCGTGCTATTCTGCGCTTGAGTGCAGGTGCAATGGCAGGTTTTCGGAGCGTATTGACGGCACGGGATTTCACCGAGATACAAACGCCCAAAATTGTTGCATCGGCGACGGAAAGCGGTGCCAACGTCTACAAACTTGGCTACTTTGGTCGTGATGCCTATCTCGCGCAAAGTCCACAGTTTTATAAGCAGATTGTGGTGGGTGTCTTCGAGCGCGTCTTCGAGGTCGGGCCAGTCTTTCGCGCGGAGCCACACGATACGACGCGCCACCTCAACGAATATGTGAGCCTCGATGCAGAGTTCGGCTTTATCGAAAACCATTTCACTGTGATGGCCTTGTTGCGCGACGTGCTGGCTGGCATTCTTGCAAACTTTACAGAACACTACGAGGCAGAACTAAAGTTGCTCAATGTGCAGATGCCAGAGGTGCCGCAAACGATACCCTATATTCATTTCTCTGATGCACAGGAGTTGATTTTTACGCTACACAAAATGGATGTACGTGGTGAGCCGGACCTGTCGCCACAGGATGAGCGTTGGCTTGGCGAATGGGCAAAACAAGAGTTCGGCAGCGACTTCTTGTTTGTCACGGGCTATCCTACAAGCAAACGCCCGTTTTATACCTATCCAGACCCTGAGCGACCTGCGTTCACCAACTCGTTCGATCTGCTCTTTCGTGGCACCGAACTGGTAACGGGTGGGCAACGTCTGCACCGCTACCCTGACTACATCGCGGCACTCGAAAAGGCAAGATTGCCACTAGAGCCGTTCGCGTCGTATCTCGAAGCGTTCAAATACGGCATGCCACCTCACGGCGGTTTCGCGATTGGCCTGGAACGTCTGCTGATGCAATTGACGGATGTACCGAACATTAAGCTGGCAACCATGTTTCCGAGGGATATCAATCGGCTGGAGCCGTGATATTCGTAGTTTGCCAAACTTCATTCAAGGAATTTTCGTAGGGACCAGATTGTGCTCTTTACCTTTCTAATTTAGGAACGGGCGACCACAAGGGTCGCACCCTACTATAGAGAAAGAGTACGAGTCGTAGAACATGTATAGTAGGGTGCGACCCTTGTGGTCGCCCGTTGAGAAATACATATGTCATGTTGTTTCTCGCAGCAACTTGTTCTATGATATACATGAGGGTATCGAACCATTAGCACAGAGGGACAGAGACGAGAATACATGGCAACCATTGTACAAGAACCAAAGACGACACTTCCGGCGGGTCCAACTCCGCTTCCCGTGATTGGGAATGCGCTGTCATTTCGCACCGATCCGCTCGGCTTTTTTCAACAATTACAGCGCACCTATGGCAACATGGCGACGGTCTATCTCGGACGGGTGCCGATTGTGCTGCTGTTCCAACCAGAACATGTACGCTATCTCTTAATAGAACATCCACGTATCTTCAACAATCGTGAGTTCACACAGGGCAGTGGTGGCAACGGTGATGGTGTTCTCGACGAAGGACTGCTGACGATTGACGGCGAGGCACACCGCCAGCAACGCCGCGCCGTACAACCTGCGTTCCACAAAAAGCGCGTCGAGGGCTACGCAGACACCATGCTCCAATATTCGCAGGAGCTACTTAAAACATGGCATGCAGGAGATGTCGTCGATGTGTCGCGTGCCATGCAGGAACTCACACTGCGTATTGTCGGTAAGTGCCTTTTCAATATCGACCTAGACAGGCAACTTGGCGATCTCGGCACCGCTTTCAATGGCATCATCGGCACACAACCAAGTATCCTTGAAACACTGCTCAACATACGTATCGACCAGCCTTTTACCTCGTATGGCAGACGTATGGCAGCGATTCGCCGCCTCGATACGCTCGTTTATACTCTCATCGCACAACGGCGCGGCGACGATCATGATCGCGGCGATGTATTGTCGATGCTGCTCACTGCACCTGATGCACGCGACGCCGAACACGCTGAAGCGCCACTGAGCGACAAGCAGGTACATGATCACATCATGACCTTTATCGCTGCTGGACATGAGACAACGGCTAACGCGCTGACATGGACCTTTTACCTGCTTTCGGAACATCCAGAGGTACGCGCAAAGTTGCTCACCGAGATGCATACTGTGCTGAATGGACGCACTCCTACTATCGAGGATATGGCGAATATGCCGTACCTCGATTGGGTACTAAATGAGTCAATGCGCCTCTATCCCCCTGCTTGGATCCAGGGTCGTAGCGCGACCGAAGCGTTTGAACTCGACGGTACACAATTCCCTGCTGGCACCCTGTTCCTGTTGAGCCAGTGGGTCACGCATCGTATGCCGAGCATCTGGGGCGATCCCGATACATTTCGGCCAGAACGTTGGGACCCTGTAAATGGGCAGAAGGTGCCACAGGGTGCGTACTTTCCCTTCGGCGCGGGACCACGCATCTGTATCGGCATGCCGTTTGCTCAGATTGAGGCCAAACTGATTCTAACTAGCATTTTGCAGAAATACACGCCACGCACAACGCCAGGCTATCGCCCCGAAATCAGCCCATTGATAACTCTGCGCCCAAAAGAGAACTTGCGTATGACGCTGCTTCCAACCTCGACTCAGGCATCAGCCGCACCTTCATGGGAGCAAGTTCTGCGCGTGCCCTATGCATCGCAAAACGAACTTGCCGACCGTCGTGGTTGTCGCAATGCCTTCGCGGGCATCTTCGATTTGTTGCGATTGTAAAGTTTAAGCATAAACATTGAGGTCTCAAACTCTCATATGTTGTGAATTAGAGGACGGGCGACCACAAGGGATCGCCCCTACTATATCTCGTCGGTGTGTGATAAACCCGTATAATAGTAGGGGCGATCCCTTGTGGTTGCCCGTTGTGTAGTTGATTTATATACAATCAGTTATTTAGGAGTCCTCCATATGTCCTACTCAATCGTTCTTTCTTATGTTCAAGCCGAAACTCTGCTAACGGCGAAGCGGCAAGAACAGACGACAACGATTCTTTCGCCAGACCTGGGTATTTCAGAAGTGGTGGTGCAGGTGTCACAAGAAGGGGTACGTTTTCCTTCGGGCGAGCATATCGACTGGGTGCAGGTTGAGAGAATCAAGAAGGCCGATGTCAATTGTTTTGTGGTTGAGCAGAATGGGGATGTGCGCCCAATTCAGGTCTTTTCAGAGGCTACAAACCGTATGTGTAGCCTGTTGCCGACGAAGTACACGCCAAGCATGTTGATTGCAGGTTTTACCATGCATCGCATCGTCGATATTGACCCTATGCAGGACACGCTCAAAAAAATTGCGACATTGACACCCATTACGGGGCGCGTGCTGGATACTGCAACAGGTCTGGGCTATACCGCGATTGAGGCGGCGAAAACGGCGGAGCAGGTAGTGACAATCGAGCTTGATCCAGGAGCGCAAGAGATCGCTCGCCTCAATCCGTGGTCACATGGCCTCTTCAACAATCCCAAAATACAACAAATTCTGGGCGATGCCTACGAGGTTGTGCCGACCTTTGACGATGCCAGCTTCTCCGCAATATTGCACGATCCACCCGTCTTCAGTCTCGCGGGCGAACTCTATTCCGGTGCTTTCTACCGCGAACTGCATCGCATCCTCAAACGTGGTGGCAAACTCTTTCATTACATTGGCAATCTTGACAGCAAGTCGAGTGGTACTGTCGTGCGTGGTGCCTTAAAAAGGTTGCAAGAATCAGGCTTCACCAGAGTTGTGAAAAGGCCAGAGGCGTTCGGGGTTGTGGCATATAAATAACCCCCTTCACCACGCAACTTGTCGATTCTTACACAGCGTGCAAGAGAAGTCCAAGACCCACGCCAGCCAGTGTTCCCAACGTCACTACCACAAGAAATTCAAAACCCGCGCGTATCGGGCTTTTACGCGTGTACCGAGCTTTGATAGCTCCAAGACTCATAGCCGTAAGTGCTGTGAGTCCATAGGCCCACCAGCGAGCTTGTGGTAAGGAAAGCAGGACCGGTATCGTCGGAATGAGTCCACCAACTACAAAGGAGATACCGACCTGAAGTCCTTGCCACCAGGGGTTGATCTTCGTGTCTTGCACCACTCCAAGCTCATCATGCACCATCGCCTGGTGCCATCGTTCTTCATCGGCTGTCAAATAATTCACGACCCGATCAAGCAGTGGACCCTGGATACCTTTGCGTCGATAGATGGCCCGCAGTTCTGCCCGTTCTTCTTCCGGTTCATTTTTGATCTCATAGCGTTCGGTGGCAATGCGCTGTTCGAGGACTTCTTGTTCCGTGCGAGCAGACAGATAGCCGCCAAGTGCCATCGACACGCCACCTGCCATGACCTCACTGAGCATAATCAGGAGTAAGTTAGATGAAGTCCCCCCGCTTATAGCCATGAGAAATACGAGAGTAGTCACTAATCCGTCATTGAGTCCAAAGACGATCTCGCGAAGCCAATCACCCTCATGAGGATGTTGTTCATTGATCTGTTCCATTGCTCTCCTCTTCTTGTAGTTCCCGTGAGAAAGTATACCAGAGATGGTCTGAAGATGCGACTTCTTTGCTTCATTTCTTAGTCTTGACTCCACCCATTCTTCTATGTTACTCTTGAGATACACCATCATGGTGTAACATCCTGTTAGCAAGAAAAGAGATTACAATCGTATGGCAAAGGGAATGTGTTTGCGAATGCAAAGCCGACTGTCGAGTCCTCGTCCAGTCGCCCAAGGCCGTACTATGCCCTTTTTCAGGAGGTTTGACCGCTAGAACCACTTCCATTTCTACCTGACCTTTCTTGATAAAGGGACAGACAGACACAGAACGAACGAGGCCGCAAGCGATGCTGAAAAATCCGCTTGCGGCCTTTTTATGTTTTCAGCATCGCTTGCTCATTTCCACCATTTCATCGTGACAGGGGAATAACTAGACAGAATGGAGAGTATACCCATGACCAACATCACACTATCCGAAGACCTGATTGTGCGCTCTGCAATAAGAGACGACGCACAGGCCATTTCAGATATCAACGCTGGCTATGAACTCGCTGCGTTTGGCTCAACCGAGAGTACCGTAAGCGATGTGTTTGAGTTTTGGGACAGCGAACAGGTGGACCTTGCCACTAACACCTGCGCCATCACTACACGAAGTGGGGAACTCATTGGCTATACGGGTGTGGCGGCGGAACGTCGTCGTATCGTGCTAGACGTACATACTACGATACACCCGGCTTACCAGGACTCGGCCATTGCATCGTACCTGCTCCAGTTTGCCGAGCGACGCGCACATGCTCTATGCGAGGCTACAGTGACATTGCCTCATAGTCTCCACGCATGGAGCTTCACATCCACTACAAGGCAACTGCTCGAAAGACATGGTTACGCCGTTGAGCATAGCGACTATCGTATGGAGATTCGCTTCGATGTGGTGCCTGTCGCACCTGAACCATTACAGAACATTACGATTCGTCTCTTCATTCCAGGTAAAGAGGAACGTGCTGTGTACGATGTGATCGCCGAAGCCTTCCCCGACATCGACGGCAAGCCCTATCATCTCTATGATGAGTGGTACGAAAACGTCTTCAAAAAGAATAGTAGTTTTGAGCCTTCCATGCTCTACGTCGCAGTCGTCCAGGATCAGGTTGTTGCAACAACGCTCTGTCGCATTTATCCAGAGGAGAATGGTGGTTACATCTGGCAGGTTGCTGTGCGTCGTGCATGGCGTAAGCATGGTATCGCCCTGCAACTGCTCCACACAGCCTTTAGCGAATACTATCGGCGTGGCATTCGTCACGTTCAACTCGATGTCAATTCACAGAACGAGACGGGTGCCCAAGAGCTGTATGCTCGTGCTGGTATGCACAGGCGTTCCCAGGTCGATAGCATGATGAAGACATTTTGATGTCAAAAGAACGATAAACGTTAGCAAAACAACATGGGTGCCAATCAGCAGGGCTAATTGGCACCCATGTTGTTTTGCTAACGGAAAGATCTCGGAAACAAACGTTTCCGCTTTCATATAGCATGGTTGGAATACTAGCATAAGAGATACCGCACAATGCTTGAAAGAGGAACATCATGAACATCGACGAACAGTTTGAAAATTTGCTGGCAGATTTAGGAGTAGAGATGGAACGCCCAAACGAGCGCGATGATCGACAGTACTTTAGCCCTGATGCAACACCAGAGGTGTCCATCTTTCAGGCTTCACGCGACCACTACGGCGTTTTCTATCGTCTGGATATGATCGACCGCATTCCTGAACTTCGTATTATGATCCCCGCTGAACGTGGTCATACAAAAATGGATATCTATCTTGTGCGCTTGAGCGAGAGCATGCCATTGAGCATCAGTTTCGCCGAACTCTCGCAGTACGAGGGCAGTACTGCATACGAGCAGGGACGAGACGCTGCTCTACAGCATATGCTCTATGCGGTTGCCGAAATGATGAAGCAGCTCTTCTGGTCGGGTGATACGCAACGTCTTAGCTTTCCATCAGAGATAGAGGTGTATCCTTTGCACTTGAGCGATGATCGGCGTATGCGAAGGATTCGATAAACGAGAGAAAATGGTATGCTCTCTTTACCATGCTAACATGGTAAAGAGAGCATACCATTTTTCTGTAAGCTATGTTCCTTTTCCAGGTTCTATGATACACTACGTATATCAATCAGAAGAGAGTATAAGCAAGCAATGACTGAAAATATAGATGTCATAGGACAGGAAGCAATCACGCATCTTGCCTTAAAAAATGCAGCACGCGAACGGGCATTGCCTAAGTCGCGTGCTGCAATTCGTTTTTGCGCCAATAGCATTCGGGCAACGCATCGTCAAGAAACCGCAGCGGCTCAGACGCTACTACAGCAGGCGGCGGCGCTACTGGAAGAGATGGCGACCGACTTACACGATCATCAGGATATCTTCTATGCTGGCTTTGTACAAGACGCACAGAAAGAGTATGCTGAAGCCGTGACCTTTGCTACCATGACCCAATCGCAACCTTTACCAATGGCTGAGGCGTTGGCGATTGGTTGGGCTGCCTATCTCAATGGGTTGGCCGAGGCGGTAGGTGAGTTACGTCGTTATGTACTCGACCAGTTACGACGTGGCAACTTTGCGGGGTGTGAAGTGTACCTCCGTTACATGGACGACGTGTATGCTCTCCTGGTCTCGGTTGATTTTCCCGATGCTATCACATCAGGGTTACGTCGTACAACCGACGTGACGCGTGGCATTTTGGAGAAGACTCGTGGCGACCTTACCACCGCCATCACCCAAGCACAGTTACAGCAGACAATGCTCTCTCTGCAACACGAATTACAGCAGTATGCTTCTTCTCAGAATGACCCACATGTATGAGGAGGGCGACCTATTCTTACCTTCCAACGTTGTATATGTTATATCTATAGCAAGAATGCGCTACTATTATGATGTTTTCCTACCAATCACCACGCCGTGAGGGGGGCGTATGCAGAGCAAAGATGTAAAGAATATGAATACCAAAAACAAGGCAGGCAGGGCAAAAAATAGTGCAGAGACCGCGAGTGCGAAGCCTGTTCAATCTGTAAATTCGACACGCATCGTCGCGGCTGACTCTGTGCAGTCTGAAGAGGTGCCGACCATTCCTTTAGGGTCGTTAGAGACGATCAATGCGCTGCAACCAGAGGTTTCGGTTCGTTCGGTCTCCTCAACACGCTCTGTCAACAATCCAGCACCACTTGTTGTGCAGCCATCGGAGTATCGGCGTAGCATTAATGAATGGCTCCAGGTATGGTGGGATGGCATTCGACCTGCTTATCTTCTGCTCGCGCTTGTTCCCGTTTGTGTTGGGAGTGTGCTGGCGTGGATACAGACGATTACGACAAAAAAACCGTTTGGACACTTCCATACAACGCACTTCATCGGCATACTAGCTGCTATCATCCTGATTCAAATTGGTGCTAATCTCGTGAATGATTACTACGACTATCTTCGTGGAGTCGATACTAGCAATACATTTGGCCCTGGTGGACTCATTCAGCAGGGACTGGTGAGGCCAACACGCGTACTTGCACTGGGTTTGCTATCACTTGCTCTCGGTGCTGTTATCGGGTGTATTGTTGCGGCGGCTGGTGGCCCATTCGTCTATCTGCTTGGCGTAGTTGGGCTGCTCTGTGCATACTTTTATAGTGCGACCGCGCGTTCACTCTCCTCATTGGCACTTGGTGAATTTGTGGGTTTTCTGCTCTTTGGTCCGCTGATTACCATCGGGGCTTATCTTGTAATGGCTCAAACAGGTGTGATTGCAAGCACGACATTCACGTATGGTATTCCGCTGGGACTGTTTGCGGCAGCAACCATTCATGCCAACAACATGCGCGACATCGAGGGTGATGCCCATGCAAAACGGCGCACACTTGCCTCTATTCTGGGTCTGCGATGGAGTCGTTGGCTCTACTGCGCGTTGCTACTGGTTGCCTACCTGCTTGTTATTGTAGCCGCCGTTCCACATGGGGCACCGCACTTCGTTTTATTGACACTATGGACTCTTCCCATTCTTGTTGTTGCGGTCACTAGTGTCATACGCGCCGGTACGTCCTCTGGTCTGCACCTTGTCATGAGCCAAACACTGAAACTTGAAACCTACTTTGCACTCTTCCTGATTATTGCTCTGCTTATAACGGCGTTCATACCCGTTATTCCTAATTTACCTGGACACCTGCTCTTCTGATGTGTTGTAGGGGCCTGATTGTGCTGTTTGACAAATTGACAAAATAATTCGTAACGTTTCCCAACGGGCGACCACACGGGTCGCACCCTACTATAGACGGTGTATAGTAGGGTGCGACCCTTGTGGTCGCCTGTTACCAGACATCAGGCCCCTACAATACCTCCACCTTGATACCCAGGCCACGCACGAACGCTACTGCCTGTGTCGGGTCAATTGTCGCACCTTTAAGTTCGTTGGGACCCACGCGCATACCATCAATTCTGGAGCCACGCAGGTCTGCACCGATAAGTTTAGCTTTTGCAAAATCTGTCTGGTGCAAGTCACAATTCAAGAAGGTAACACCGGAAAGATCAGCCTCAAAAAAGTTCGCCTCGCTCAAATCACAATCTTCAAAACGCACACTCTTGAATTTCGTCAGCGCGAACTGTGCGAAACTGCACCGACACTCTTTGAAGAGAACATCCTGAAAGAGTCCCTCGCCACCCTGAAAGCCCGTCAGGTGACAGCCGAGCAGTTCGACGCGTGAAAGTATAGCCTCCGACCACTCCGCATTCGCCAGATCACATACTACGAGGCGGCTATCGAGCATTTGCACCTTTTTGAGACGTGTCTTGCTCAACACAACATTTTGCAGTAGTATCTGGTCAAAGGAGACGTGTTGCGCCTCTTGCTCAGTGAAGTCGTTGAGCGCAAGCGCGAGCTTGCTATAGTACGCGTGATCTTGCAGAGCGTTGTCAGGCAAGCCTTTCTCCAGTTCCTGCTTTGGAATATTTGGCGGTTTTATTGATTTGCCCGCTTTAGTGCGCCGGTTGATGATAGTATTCCTTTCAATCTTGATACGACCATATTTCGGGATTGAAGAGCAATAGTTATATAAGAGGAGCGACCAGGTACAGTGAGTGTTTCATTTACAGAGAAAGATAGACTACCGAACGTTTGATAGGGAAGAGGGAGGCAAAATTTCACTCAACCGTTTTGGTCGAATGAAAGCTTGCTGCGAGGATTAAGAGTACATCATCTCGACTTCGCTGAACTCAGATTTGGGGAGTTCGGGCAACATTTCGATCAATGGCACTTCTTTTTTCTCGGTCATCTGATTATTTTCGTCAACGAAGACAACCTGTGGCACGAGCGCACGAATCTCTTCTTCGTTATATAGTCCGTAGCTCATGATGATAACGATGTCGCCCTCGGCATTCAAACGCGCCGCCGCTCCATTGAGACAGATGACACCGGACCCACGCGCACCTGGGATCGTGTATGTTTCGAGACGTGAACCATTGTTGACATTGACCACTTGCACCTTTTCATATGGATAGATGTCGGCGGCCTCCAACAGGTTCTGGTCGATGGTGATGCTCCCAATGTAGTTGAGGTTAGCCTGTGTGACGGTGGCGCGGTGAATTTTGCCTTTGCACATTGTGCGTTGCATGTAGTGAATCCCTTTCCATAACGTTCAAGGTGGGGCATGAATATATGTCTGTATTTCCCCATCGTACTATAATAAACGTCTCAAGGTGTCGATTGGGAACACGTTAGAACGAAGTTCTGAAAAAAACATACACGCGTTAGGCTGCAAGCTCACAAATAAGCCTGGATACAAAGCGCAATGTTTACGCATACCATCTTGATTGTCAACCACGTCAACCGCCATTTCGGGCCATTTACAAGCATGATACACTGTGTTACACTTCCGGTAAGAATTCGCGGATGGTAAGAACTGTGCGAAGGATACACAACACGTGGCCTACAAGGTGGGATTGTGGTCCTCTTACAACGGAACGGATTTGATTTTGCGGTCTTGAGAGTCCAGCTCAGATCACTGTTTGCAATTGTTTCGGAGGTATGGCTATGGCTGGCTGGGAAGAAGAACTAGCCCTGCTCTTGCAAGAGTTAGGTGTTACGCAAGAGGAACCCGACACGCATTCTCGACCGACGAGTAACCCCCCCCAAAAGGCGACGCGCAAACCGATGTCTGGTGATGCTAGAAAGCGGGGCAATGTCAAACGACGTGAGCCATACGCTGATGCACTGGTATGGGGTGATACAGAAGAGGGGAATGTCGCGCATGAGAAGCATGATCCGTGGATGGATGATCTAAGCCTGATGCGCCGCGAGGTCGATTCGATTGTACGTCAAATCGTTCACCTCATGCAACAAGAAGGTATGGAGCCGTCGCTCAAAGAAGATGTGATGGTCGTACTACGCGCACTGCGCCGCCGTGCTATGGTCACGCAACAGGCGGCAGCAACCGATGAAGCTTATTTAGAGTCCGCTTCCGCCATGCTTCACTTTTGTCGGCTTGTCTTGCAAATTAGCGATTCTAGTGCAACTGAAGATGTATAGCTGATATATTTTAACGAAAGGCATATAGTAAAAGCTGTAATACGCTTTTACCATATGCATTTTTTGTTGGAAACGTGAAATTTTCTTGACACCACCTCGCATAACCTGTCATACTAGCGGGTGTTGAATAGAGATTTTATGACGTGTCCACTCTATAAAAATGTGTTTTGAAAGGCAGATATATGAACACCAATAATAAAAAAATTCTCCAGGAGACGAGTCGTTGGATTCGCGTAGGCTTCCTGACAATATCCGTACTCGGTCCAGTCATCAACACAGTGTCATCACGTCTCCGTGAACGTTCAGCCGTTTTGCAAGCAGAGGCTGCAAAGAGGGGAAATGTCGTTGCCGAGCGTGGCGAAAAGGTCGGGCGCGACCTCGCGGCGCGGAGCAACAAAGTAACGCAGGTAGCCGTTGAGCGTGGCAATGATGTGCTTCAGGATTTGACAGAGCGCAGCGAAAAAGCGTCACGCGAACTGGCAAAGCGTACCGAGCAGGTCTCGAAAGAGATTACTCAGCGCGGTAAAGAGGTCTCAAAAGAGGTCTCGAAGCGCAGCCAAACGGCTACTAAAGAACTACAAAAGCGCAGCCAAACGGCACAACGCGAATTGGCGAAGCGTGCTGGGCAACTTACACAGCAAAATAGCCAACAAACAAATCCCATCTGGATGGTGTCTGGCTTTGCGATGGGCCTGGCTGCCGCTGGCGTTGCCGTCTACCTCTTGATTAAAAAACGTATGGAACAGTACGCGCAAAATAGTCAAGATATGCACATCTCCCAGAACGGCTCTCTGAATGGCACGGGAACACAAAAGCAAATCCCTGTCGCTGAAACTCGCTCCGTAAGCCAACCGTCTCTCTCGACAAAAGCAGTCGAGCCTGATAATACAGCACCTGCTTTAACGCTTGTTGATCCTGTCACCGAGTCAGTTAGCACTGAACCCGTAATAGAGGACAACGACTCGGCAACCGAGAAAATGCCCATAATCTCTATCCAGGCGTCTATCGATGCACTTCCTACTCACGAGGAGGAGACATCGGCGGAGGCTGTAACATCCGCACCTATAGAGAATGCTACAGGAGAGCAGCCAGTCGGAACGAGTAAAGAGCAACAGGCTACCCAAGATACGCCATCTGCAATCCCCACCAATGCAATGTTCCTGGGTGTTGCCAGCACGAAGGTATACTACCCCATCGAGACTCCTTTGAATACCTTGCACTCACCTGAAGATGCTGCGTTAGACGTGGTATATTTTGCTACCGCAGATGACGCAAAAGCACAGGGCTATATTGAAGCAGAGTAGTATTCTCGAATATATATGAGCATATCGGGGCAAGTCCATTGAGAACAGGTACATCATTTGTGGACTTGCTCAGGTAAGGAAAAGAGAGGATACTCAGTTCAGAATATTCTGAAACATCTGAAAGGATTATCCTCTCATGCTCTATCAATCAAAGAACGTTTCAGCCGAAAGACTGTCGTCACCTGTGAAATGGGCGGGAGGAAAAGAACAAGAGCTGAAATATATCTTACCGCTCCTACCTGCGTTTAATAATTATTACGAACCGTTTGTCGGGGGTGGTGCCGTTTTTTTTGCCATCACCGCCTCTGAAAAATTCCTCAATGACAAATCTTCCGATCTCTACAATTTCTATATGAACATTGCCTCACAGGATAAAGAGTTTTTTTACGCGTTGGATATGCTGCTCTGTTCCTGGGAGCGTATCAGTGAAATAATAGATAATTCCGCTCTTGAACTCAGCATGGTTTATAAAAAGTATTCGATGAATGAAGCCTCACAGGAAGAAGTGCAGAATGCGCTCTTCGCATTTCTTTTAGAGCGGCAAACTGCTTTTCACGACATGATTGCTCCTATCTGTGTGAGAGATAGCGAAAATTTTATGCGTGAACTCGAAAGAAATCTTGTGAGTAAAACGCGGAGGATGCGCGAGCTAGAACGCAAAAAATGGCAAATGCCTGAACGAGATGTCAGTGCGAACCTCGAAAGTGCCCTCAAAAGCGCGTTTTATATGCATCTCAGGCACCTCTATAATAGCATAGAAATGTACAGTATCGCATCGAGCCTTGCCGCCGCGCTCTTCTTTTTTGTACGTGAAAATGCTTATGCGTCTATGTTCCGCTATAATAGTCGAGGCGCATTCAACGTTCCCTATGGTGGTATAGCTTACAACCGTAAGAATTTAGCACGCAAAATTGCGTATCTCCGTTCACCTGAACTGCAAATGCACCTCAATCATACAAGTATCGAAAATATGGACTTTGCAGATTTCTTTCAGAAATATCGGCCACAGTCGGAAGATTTTATTTTCCTCGACCCGCCCTACGATAGTGAATTTAGCACCTACTCACAGAACGCTTTTGGCATGCAAGATCAGCAACGCCTCGCGCATTATCTGCTACACCAGTGTCGGGCGGCATTTATGCTTGTTATCAAAAACACCCCTGCTATCCTCTCGCTCTACAGCGATACAGGTTTAGCTATTCGAGCCTTCGACAAAAAATACCTTGTGAGTTTTCAGGCGCGTAACAACCGGGATGCGGAACATTTGATTATCACGAATTATTGAGATCATCACGAAGTATTGAGAAACCAACGGGCGATCCCTTGTGGTCGCCCGTTCTCCGTCGTGAAAATGTCGTACTTATCCTTACCCACCTCTTCCCACAACGAGTATAATAATGTGAAATAGAAATAAGAGAAAACGATACACTTTCTCAAAGAAGAGAGATATAAATCTATGGCACGCAAGCGCAGAAATTTTGATGCATTTCACAACACACAACACACACTCGGTGGACATATGGAACAAGAAACACTTTCGGACTCACAAGAGTTAGCCCTGCACGGGGTAGATGACGAGATTCTCGAGACACAAGACGCCGCAGATGGTTCACAATTACGCGCAAGTTTCACGCCCCTGTTTGAACATGGCGAGAGATACCATGCAGCAGGCAAACGCGATGTCGATCTGTACATCCGTACCTATAATACGCTATTACGCAGTTCTGGTGATGTGAGCCTGAAAGCACTGGTGCAGGCTCACTACAATATTGATTCCAGTTTACATCCCGATGCCCGTGCGCCCTTTCCCGATATGTCGGCGTTCATTTACAGCGTGCTACGGCTCCCCTCCTCGATTATTCACTGTAATCGGGTGCTACTGGGTCAATCGGAAGAAGTTTTCTTACAGCAAGGCTATCATGTTGATATGTGGCATTCGGTAACGGCCTCGGCACGGCGCCGCAAGTGGTTTTTCGATGGTAAAGAGACGCTTGCGGCCTACGTTGCCAGCGTGAGCGACACTGACGATATCGTCCCTATCCTGGTGGCATTCCAGATCGAATGGGACAAAATGTACTACTTACTCAGGGCAGAGCCGACCACGATGCAGCTTCTAGAGACGCATATGGATCGTACCTCGCCCGTCTTCGCGGAGATTAGCAAGGTGCTACGCGAACGTCTGCATATCGCGCTCGACGACTGGCAACGGTTAGAGGTGATCTGGGGTGATCACCTGTGGGAAAACCTGCGTATCATCGGTAAGCATCGCAAGAGTTTCAGCTTGCGTATGCTTGGTGGTTCGCATGTTGGCTATGTGCGTGCCACACAGCAATGGTGGATGCCTGTGAAAAATCTGCTCGACACACTGAGTTTACAAGATCGTCCGCTATACTTTGTCTCAAGCAACACGCACAGCCTTGTCAATCTTGTCTCCGGCTCTATTCTCAATCGTGAAGATGAGCTGGTACGCTATGCTTTGAGTGGGCAAGACCCATACCTGACCGATGAGTGCCGCAAGTTACAAGAGGGGCAGGTTCCTGGCAACTGGCAAAACTTCCTGTACTTTGTTGCTCGTGAATGGGTACGTACACCCATAGGTCAAAAAGCAATGGTTAAACGGAGCGAGGAAGAGCAGGAGCGTGGCATCTGGAATGTAGGTGCGCGACACGGCCTGGAGATCGACGCGCAGATTATCGACCTCGCTAAGCTGCGTCCCACCGAGATTGACCCACGCTGCGGCATGTCGCACCTGGACTCGCTCGCGAAAAGTAAGGCTATTCTTCTCAATATCGACTATCCGCTCGGCATGGCGGCCTATCGCATGATGCGCGAGATTATGGAGAACACAACGCAAATTCGCGGCATTTATATCCTGGGTAAGGCCGCCACGCTCAATGGTAGTATTGGCGATGTGATGATCTCGAATGTCGTCATGGACGAACATAGTCAGAACACGTTCTGGCTTGACAACTGCTTCCTCGCGCAAGACGTACAACCCTACCTGATTTATGGCTCCGTTCTCGACAATCAAAAGGCTGTATCTGCGAAGGGCACGTATCTGCAAAACCGCCAATATCTCGATTTTTATTATCATGCCAACTATACCGTCGTCGAGATGGAGAGCGGTCCCTACCTCAATGCCGTGTACGAGGATCAGTACCTGACGCGCTATCCCGTTGGGGAGAATATCAATTTTGTCCGTCTGCCCTACGATCTGGGCATCCTACACTACGCCTCGGATACACCCTACACGCGTGGCAAAAACCTCGGAGCAGGCAGTCTCTCCTACTTCGGCATGGACTCAACTTATGCCAGCACTGTTGCCATTGTACGTCGCATCTTCGAGAACGAAATCGAGGCCGTGCGAGAAGCAAACATAGAACAAGAGAGCCATGTGCAGGAGATGCCGCGTGAGGCGGAGGTGGTCGATCAGGTTTCATAGCAAGCGGTTACAACGAGAACAAAAGGGAAATGCGATTAATCGCATTTCCCTTTTGTTCTCGTTGTAACTGTTATAGTGAACTAGGTTAGCTGAGCGTAACCGAGAACATCGGTGCCACCTGGGTCGCCGTGGAAGTTGAAGTACATGGGGCGTTCCGCCACAATCTTCGCACCAGTCCCCAGAGCCTGCACCGTCATCGAGACAGCGTAGGAATTGGGACCGTTCATGTTGTTGTACGTTTGTGCGATTGGCACAATGTACTTGTTGATGCTGACCGTCTGGCGACTCTTGGCCTTGACGATCACCTGCTCCTGTAGCACATACGTATCGGCAAACATGGTGATTGCAACGGTTTCATCGGTCGCCGTGGGATTTTGCAGCGTGAGGTATTCCTGGAATGAACCAGCGGTAAAGCCTTCGGCGAAGGCGTAGACGCTGTGTGAGGCGGGTCCAGGTTCACCCACCGCCTCCGTTGCACCAGAAATTTTCGCGCTACTGTAGTGGAAGTACATCAAACGGTCAACAACGATGTTTGCCGTCGAGGTAACTTCCGCTGAGGAGGCTGGCGATGTCTGACATGGCGTGACATCACAGGTGCCAGTCGGAGTCGCATTTGCTTGATTCACATCGAAGTAGACGTGATTGAGCGCGGGTACTGTAACCGTGATAGCCTGTCGATGTCCATTGTCGTATTCCAGTGTCACCACCGCGCTTGTATCGGTTGTACCGAAATTCGCCAATGTGAGGTACTCCTGGAAGTTGCTCGCGGTATAGCCTTCGGCGAAGAGCCAGTCCTTACCAGGATTTGTTGCACCAACTTCACTCATCGCACCCATAATTGCGCCACCTGCCGTCGGGATATTATCGCTGAGGTAGGTTGGACGTTCGACAACGACGGGTGAATCACTTTGCACTGTGACCGATGTCTGCTGATACAGAGGTGTACTCAGCGCGAGTGGTGTTGCTGTGCCACGATGCAAGGGTGCTATTGGCACAGTTTGCGTTGGACAAACTGTTTGATTCCCTTGTCCACAATTTCCAGTATAGTACGTCACGGTGACATTCGCGGTCTGTGAGGTACTCGGATTGAGCATGGTGAGGTAGGTAAGATAGTTACGTGCACCGTGCCGTGTATCCACTGATGGGAAGTAGTAGGTGTTTTGTGGGTTCGTAGCACCCACAACATCCGTGCCACTCCGCACACCATTATGCGAGAAGTACATCGGGCGTTCTGCAACGATGGCTGGGCCACCGTTTATAACCTGAACGATGGCCGCTATAGCCTGTTGTTGTGGGTTCGTTGTCTCTACCTTTAGGTCATCGTTGACGCTCTCGGTTGCGCGTGAACTTTTGGGTACGGGATGACTGACGATGACGGATGCTTTGTTCTCGAAGAGGTAAGTGATGTTGACCGTCGCATCCTGGGTCACGCTCGGATTTTGCAGTGTGATAAATTCCTGGAAGCCATTGCCGACGCTACCTTCCGCGAAGTACCATATAGTACTTGCAGGCGATATGCGTGTCGGCGATGCATTCTGCGCCAGTGTCACGAGATTTGTTGCCAGTGCAAGAGCATTGTAACTACCCAGACCTGTCGCCATATCATAGTTAGGAGTTGCGGGATAGAGGCCAGGGTTATCGTTGTTGTAGTCATCATCGCCAGTGGTGATATCATGGAAACTGGCTGCGTAATTCGTTGCGTTGCTGCCAACCTGATAGAGCAATGGATTGACAAAACCGAGGTTGAAGCCACCTTGCTTTACCGACATTTCATTTGCTATTGCAAGCAGCGCGGCCCACATCGGCGTCGCGGCAGAGGTGCCGCCGATGGACCCCCAGGGAGCTGAGGGATCACAGCCAGCTTGTATTGATGTACAATAGATGAGATAGCTATTGCGTGTCGGGTCGGCTTGGAGTGACACATCTGGCGTCTCGCGACAGAAGCTGGGTGCCGTGGCACCACATGGTGTTGCGGATGTGTAGGGGTTGTGAACGCCGGGGGCAGACTGCCACGACGGAGCAGCCCAGTATTTACTGATACCACCACCGGAGGCACCACCGCTGTAAGTACCATTTACGGGATTGTTCCAGGTAGCTTCACTGGTATATGCTGACGTTGCATTATTGACTGTAAGGGATGTGCCACCGACGCTGGTGACAAATGGTTGTGCGCCGGGGTCACCCGCGCTTAGCCCTGTGTAAGGCTGTGAATTATTGCCAGTGTTATCGAAGGCACAGCCTGCACTGCCACTATCGCCAGATGCTGAGACAACAGTCTGCCCTTGAGCCGCCGCCGCCGTAAACATCTCGTTTTCCAGTTGAGCATCACTTAATGCCAGGTCGTTTTCACAGACACCCCAACTAGTGCTGACAACCGGAACGGCGTCCTGTAGAATTTGTGCCCATTCCGCAAGGTAATCGGCCTCGTTATTGCCCGCTTCGTAGACCACTAAACGACCCAGTTTCGGGGCGGCACTCAAGATAACTTGTGCGTCAAGTTCGACCTCTATGATGCCACCATCCGAGGGAACGGCGGAGGAGCCTGTAACAACCGTTTGAACTGGAGTGATACTGTGCCCATAGCAGGATGCGTAGGCGGTGAGGTCGCTCGCATTAAACGTTGCCAACTCGAAGAGGGCGATACTCTGTCCTTCGCCTTGATAGCCAGCATTATACAGACCGTTCAAGTTGTACGCCGTTGCCATCTGGCTGGGTAAGAGATAGGAACCCGTTGTATCTTGTGGCAGGCATGTTGGTTGAACGCTGGCGTGTGTGAATTTTCCAGCCACATGATTCCGTAATGGTGGATGCTGGAAACGGACGGCATTGTTCAAACCTGTAAAGCTTTGCACCTGACTGATAAGCCACGCGGGAAGCTGTGGGTCTGTATCATTGCCATAATAGGTCTGCCCATTGTGTGCAGTATAGCTTTTGAGCGTGACACCAAAGGTGCGATCAACTTGGGCCACTGTGCCACTGAATGTAATCAGCAAGCGATGGCTATAGGTGTGCGTGACGGTGAAGCCTGCCGTTTGCAGATACTGCTGCAAGGCACTATAGGTTGCCTTGCTAGGACTGAATACCGCCTCGTACTGGGCTGCTGTGAGATAACGATGGTAGTTTACCGAGCCTGGATGAGAAATATCCTGCACGTATTTCGTGAGTGCATCCTGATTAGGGACACGTAGCCCGATGGAGAGCGAAAGACGTTGTTGTGCATTTGCAGGGCCGTTGACGCGGCTCTGCTTGAGTACGGCGGGATGTCCAGTGGGAAATGTCACTGCAACCTGTGAAGGTGCAGCGTGTGTGGGTGTGAGACGCACAAATTGGAATACACTTACGCCTACGATGCAAAACACCGCCAAAAGCGATGCAACGAGAATAAGCACGCGGGCAGAGGGCATACGCCTGTACTCGCGCCTCATGCCTGATAAATTCCATAATGGCATGAAAGATTCCTCCCTTTCAACCTAACCTCAAATTATAGAAACGAATTGCGTGTAGGAACTGATGCCGCTCTTTAAAATTTTTATTCTGCAACGGGCGACCACAAGGGATCGCCCGTTCGTTTACTCAAAACAGCATCATTGGTTTCTACACATAACATGAACCCACCGAGATCAGCCGTGCCATTGTTTGGCGAATTGCTGTGTCAGGTTCAGGTATTGATTGTTGTAGTGGACGCTTGGCTCGATCATTGCCCCCTCAAACCATTCATTAAAGGTGGTGATGGTGATCCAATCCGGCGCACTACTCATGGCTGCACGCCAACTAGTCTGGTATGTCGCGCCATTATTACGTGGTACGATGTATGTGCCTTGGCGTCCTGGTATGCGTGTATCGTCATAGCCAGGCAGGACGCCCGCAGCCCAGATTTTCTGTGCGTGGTGTGCCTGATTGTAGCTATTGATCTGGTTGCGGAAACCTTGATCGACCTGTGGCATCGTACCATGTTGAATACCCCAGTAGCCTGCGCTGAACAGGTGAATGCCATCAAAGACATTCAACAGATTAATATCGACGCCTTCCGCCGACCAGATCATCGTGTGATTGGGATCGACCTGGCTGCGAATATATGCCCACTCTGCGAGACTGCGCCCATTGCCTAGAGGATTCCAGAAGAACAAGACAGGTTTTCCGTGCCAGCGGAAGAAGTGGCTATCTCCCAGGTAGTGCTGCTGCACAAAGCGTAGTCCGCTAATCATTTTGGCCTGCGTATTGAGCAGTGGTGCGTCGCTCTCCATATAGAGCGAAGACGCGAAATGGAAGTTCGTGTTGTGTTCCAACGTGTTGGCGTGGACCAACAACTTCGCGAAGTTATTGTCAGTATTATCGCCGGGTCCCCACCATGAACTGATGAAGCCAGTAATACCCGCACTTGCCGCTTGATTAACCTGACGATCAATCGTTGTATCATCGCTGGAGTCATACTGCGGATTTGGCAGGTCCGACATATGACAGCTACACCAGTCCGAGTGATGATACCACATATAATAGAAGGCAAGCACAGGCTTATTATAATTGACTGTAACAGGTGGGATAGGTGGGTGTTGTCCTGGTACGGTTTTCAAACCGACAGGGTGGCCTCTGAATGGAACCCAGTTAGCACTAGCTTCAGTCCAACCCTGATTGAGCATGATAGACAGAGCAACAAGGACAAGAATGAGTCCTGTCGAGCGAAGAAGCGATACACTACGAGAACGACGACGAGGGGGGCATGAAGCATGCAAATGAGATTGATGCTTACAAATGCTTTTCTGACTGGAAAACAAACGCATGAGAACCTCCTTCGTATCCAAGATACACCCCTCCACCAAACGCCCTTATGGTCATGCAGTTTGTACTACTTTATGTCAGTGTGGTACGACCTATTTGCATAATAGCATTATTTCTGTGAAGAGTGGAGGAAGTGGGAAGATGGTACTAGCAGGGGATGCTCTAGTTTATTGATCGAGAACGATATGTAGTTAAATCTTCCTGTGTCACATCTTCTGGTTGAACGAGCCGATAATGCATTTCTCTTGTCAATGCAATGCCATTTTCATTCTCTTCAAATGCAAACAGTGCGATAAGATTATCTTCTATAAATTGTGCTGCAATAGGACAGCAAATGAGAGTAGCAAATTTGCTTGCACATAATGCAAAATCCTGCTCGATTTGTACAATGCCGAGTTTATCTTTTCCACCTTTTGTCTGTATCGGAAATATATAATGTGCGCCTCTATGATCAACGCCAAGGTAAATTTCGTCTGTCTCTACTTGCCCAATATTAGGTATCGTTGTACGCAAATGATTTTGCAATGAATAGCATGCTACACCCATAAATATGTCTAACAAGCGATTATAACGAAGTTTTGCTAGCAATGCTTGCTCATCACCCAAAGCGTAAAGCGGTACAATACCAGGAGTGGCAGGGATCTTTGTCTCCGCCATCATTGTATTTGGAGTGATGTACGCTTCTGCTATTGAGACGAAACGATAACGTGCTCTGCCTGCAGGTCGAATAATCCAATCTTCCCCTTGAGGTGCCTTGGCACGAATCGAATCTGGGAGTGTACTACGGTAGCGGAAAGAGTAGGGAATGTCACCAAGGTTTTTAGGTAAATTGATTAATAGTTCCTGCGCTGCCCGTACCATGTCTTCGCGCTCGAAGATTACTTCATGGTTTCCTTCTCTGTAATACCAGAAGAATATACGCTCAATAATCTGCTGATAGCGATTCAGTTTTTGTGGGCCGCTAGAATTTTGCGTCATTTGATACCTATCAATCTCGGTTTATTGAAAGATGAGGATTCTTGCTTACTTACGCTGCAAGACAACCACCTCTTCCCGTAACTGCACCTTTGTTGCTGTAGCGAAACGAGTACGGAAAAGGTCAATACCAACTAGTTCGTAGCCAAGTGATTGTGCAATTTCAGCAACCAATCTTCCTGTTGGAATCATCACTTGTAAATAAGATGCTTGATCTCCCAACACATATGCTAGTTGTGCGCCTGGACGAAGGAGAGGGTAGAGGGAAGCTAAGTGCCTTGCGATACCACCAAAATAGAGCGTTGTTACCTTCGCATAGAGCCGCTCAAAGCCAGATGTTTTGTCAAGCTCGATACGACGTGCTTCAATTGCCTGAGCAATACCTTGTATTTCGCGATGAGAAGATACCCATTGATCGTCAGCATCACCTTTATACACGTTGCGTGTATTTGAACGTAATAGGCCCTTTTTTAAGCTTTGTAAGTCCGTTTTATTATTGAGTAATCCTAATATGACCGATTCTAATCGTGTCGTCCGTGTATAGTCTTTTTCATTTGGATAAGGAGGCGATGTGATCACCGCATCTATAGAATTTGGTGTTAGTACTTGAGACAATTGACGGGCATCTGCACAAAAAACCTTTGAGTCTGCATGCTCTTTTTGCTGCATTAGTGCAATATCTTTTACCATTGTACGGATATTACGAAGCCATGAAGCGACGACAGGTGCGTCATATTTTGCTGGTCCTATGCCAACTTCTGGACCGAAACGAAGATTACTGATAGTGTGTACTAGAGCTTTAGTTAGTGCAAGTCTTTCATGAGAATAAAAGCGGTCATCTCTATATCGTTCTATATTTTCAAGCAAGATGAGCGTTTTGTGTAGAGGTAGTGGACTAATAGAGTTTGTCAGCAACAAGTGGAATTGATCTTCGGGTAAACTCGTTAGTTGAGATAACTGTGTGTCCTCCGCTCTATGGAAGAAAGATTCATCTTCAATGCCTTCTGCTTGTAATGCTATTGTGGTTGCTTCTGCTATGCTAAGCGCGTGCGTTAATAATTGCTGTGGCTCTGGCGTCCAATCTACTTTAGTTTGGCTGGCAACATATGCCATAGGGTTTGCGTCAATGCCTATGCTTGGAATACCTAGGCGTTTGCATTCAACAAGTACCGTGCCTGTACCGCAAAATGGGTCCAGAACGCGATGATGACTTTGGAGTTCAAAACGTTGCAGGTAGGTACGCACCAGATGGGGTGGGAAAGAGAGAACAAAACGATACCAGTCATGAATAGCGCGGTCTTCTTCATAGATTTTGTTTACCTCGCTATTCGCCTCTCGATTACGTGCTATCGAATAAGTCATCTATCTAGTCCAACTCTCTTGTTTTGATAGTCCATTATAGCAGAAAAAGTAAGATATATGGAGTGTATTTCTGAACAGTGTTACCAATCTTTACTAACCAAATCTGTCGTAAAATTTGGCCTGTCGAAACGTGGTAGACAGATGATTAGCAAATACATAAAACTTATTACAGAAATTCGTTCTTCATGGAGCCAGTATGTTTTATTTGGCGGTCAATCCTGGTATACTACAGGCAAGTCTGGGAAGTGCGACGGGTGAGGTCCCTTCTCAAGAAGAGAGAGCCGGTATAACTGTGGATAAACCGATAGAGTCTCAAGCGTCAACAGAGAAAGCGGCGTCACAGACGAACGCTATTTTAACTGTGGCTCAACTCTATGAGCAGTTCAAGCGACCTATTCACTCCTACATCTATCGCATGCTTGGCAATCAAGAGGATGCCGACGATGTGACGCAGGAGGTCTTTATACGCGCCTGCAATTCCTGGAGCAGTCTCTATGAGCGTGAACGACTCTCACCATGGCTCTATCGTATCGCGACGAATTTATGTGTCGATATGTTACGACGCAGAAAACGCATCTCGTGGTGGTCGCTTTCGCATCGCTTTCGTAATGATGACTCTGGTGAACACGAGGCGAGTGAGGATACATTTGCCTTTCTCGCTGATAATGGTGGTATTCCAGAGGTTGCCGAGCGTGACCTTATCCGTCGCGCCCTACAAAATATGCCGCCGGAGTACGCGACCGCCCTTGTACTCAATGCCGCTCAGGGTATACCATATCAAGAAATTGCAACAATCATGGGCATCTCCTCCAATGCCTCCGCGACCCGTATTTCGCGTGCGAAGCGTATGTTCATCGAACAATATCAACGTTTGAGTAAGGATGGCGAGAAACAGGAGATGGCACGATGAGTGAACATAATCTTTCTTCGCGTCTCCACAACTCGTCACAACAATCGAATCCGCATATATGTGAAACGGTGCGACGCTATCTTCCGCTTTGGGATGATCTGACGCCAGAGCAAAGACAATTTGTTTCGGCACATCTTGCAACCTGTCAATCGTGTGCAGCAGAACAGCGTGTGATGCAGCAAGCAACACGTTTGCTTGCCTCACTTGAAGCCTCAAGTCCTTCACCTAGCGTCGATAAAGCTGTTATGGCGGCAATCGCTGCTCAAGCCAGCAATGGACATGCATTTCGTCTTTTGTCTATCCACAAAGAAAAGAGACGTATCAGCACGCTGCAACTTGCTGGATTGTTCGTCGCCGCCATCGTTGTTCTCGTTGCAACCTTTACCACTATTCGCGTGATGCGGACACCCACATCGTCATCGCAAGCATTTTTGCTGCCTACAACGCTGTCATGGAGTGCCTATATCCTTTACCACACACAGACGAAGATAGATGCGAAGGGCAAACGCTATCGTATCGACAGTTACCACTCGCTAAAAGATGGCTACCTGAGCGTAGAGACGATGCAAGAGGGTACCTTCGATGTTGTACTGGTGAATGATGGACACGACACGCTAGGCATGGATGAGATGCATCGCGTCGCGCAAGAGAATGTGCAAGGGTGGGGCATCGATATGGCAGAAGAGGCAATGTTCGATCTTAATGAATTGCGTCATGAGCTGAACACGCATCAAGCATACTACCTTGATAAGGACATATTCAGAGGAATAGCTGTCTACCGTATTCGTTATGGGAATGGATTGGTGATTTTGCTCGATATGCAGTATCATCCTGTGAATATCCTGGCGGGCGCAGTTGGTCCCGGTACTGGCGAACCTGTGTATGACAAGGTTGCTCTCTTATCATCCTCACAGGTCTCCTCGTCTATGTGGGATATGCAGGTTCCAGCAGGTTTCAAAATGGGCACATTACCCCCACAACCCGTTTGACCCTGCACCACCTGAAAGCATACAATAATAATAAAGAGTCCTATCGTATACACGTATCCACAATGCTGTGGAGGGAGAATATCCAAATGTCCGAGCAAAGAGTGTCATCTACAGAGCGTATTCCTGTTATTGTGGGAGCGGTTCGCACGCCAACAGGCAAATTTCTAGGTGGTTTGAGTAGTTTTACCGCACCTCAACTGGGTGCGCTGGCGATAAAAGAGGCTGTGCGTCGTGCAGGCATCGACCCAGAGACTATCGACGAAGTGATTATGGGCAACGTCGTGTCGGCGAACGTGGGACAGGCACCCGCACGACAGGCCGCTGTCCACGCAGGTTTGCCGGACGATATCCCCGCCTTTACAGTAAATAAAGTGTGCGGCTCCGGCTTGAAAGCTGTCATGCTGGCGGCACAGGCTATTCGTGCCGGTGATGCTCAGGCGTTTGTCGCTGGTGGTATGGAGAGCATGAGTAACGCTCCGTATGTCCTGCCAAAGGCGCGTACAGGCTATCGCATGGGCAACGGTGAAATAGTAGATAGCGTCGTGCATGATGGTCTCTGGTGCGCCTTCGAGAATATCCACATGGGCGAAGAGGCCGAGGTTATCGCCGACAAATTCGGGGTGACACGTGCCGAACAGGACCACTATTCGCTACAGAGCCATCAACGTGCTGCCGCCGCTACTGCTGCTGGACGCTTCAAAGATGAGATTCTGCCTATTGAGGTGAAGCAGAAGAAGGGTAGCACCTTCGTCGAGGCTGACGAGCCTATTCGTGGCGATAGCTCGATGGATGCGCTCACCAAACTGATGCCTGCGTTTCAAGAGGGTGGTACCGTCACCGCAGGCAACGCTCCTGGTCTGAGCGATGGAGCCTCGGCAACCGTTGTTGTCGATTCAGATTTTGCCAGAGAGCATGGTCTGAATGTGATGGCGCGTATCACAGGCTATGCATCGGGTGCGATCACGCCGCGCTTCATTTTTGCTGCTCCGCCAATCGCGGTGCATAAGCTCTTAGAGCGCACAGGCATGAAGATCAGCGACTTCGACTTGATCGAGGTCAACGAGGCGTTCGCGGCCCAGGCTCTCGCCAACGGCAAAGAACTAGACTGGGATTGGTCGCGTGTCAACGTCAACGGCGGAGCTATTGCCCTCGGCCATCCCATTGGCTCCAGCGGCTCACGCGTCCTCACCACGCTCATCTACGAACTGAGGCGTCGCGGTGGTGGGCGCGGCCTCGCTACGCTCTGTCTCGGTGGTGGCGGCGCAGTCGCAATGTCGGTTGAGGTGTAGTTGTAGGGGTCCGATTTATCGCACCCAAGCACGAGCGAAGCAATGTGCGAGTCTCGACGCGTTACAAAGTGAACAAGCACAAAACCATTGCTCGCAGGTCTTGCTCTCAGCAAATTGAGAATGTATAAGACTCGCACATTGCTTCGCTCGTGCGAGGGCGTAATAAATTAGGTCCCTACACCTACGAAGGAGAGACACATATGGTAGCTCAACCATCACCACCACGCATGAGTGTGGAAGTGTGGCGCGAACTCGAAAGAACTAGCACTGATGTAAAGTATGAGTATATAGATGGTCATGTGTACGCTATGTCTGATGGAAGTCTGGCACATAGCAGCATGGGGATTAACGCAGTAAGAGTTCTCCAGGATGCTTTACGGGCGACAGGGAAACAATGCTATACGTACAACTCTGATGTAGCCGCTCGTATCTCATCTAAACGCTATACTTACCCTGATGCATCGGTAACATGTGATGAGCGTGATAAACCATCACCTGATACTACAGAGATACAATCTCCGCGCGTCATTGTGGAAGTGCTATCAAATTCAACTGAAGCCTACGATAGAGGTAGAAAGCTGGGCTATTATCGGGAGTGTCCAACGATAGAAGAATATGTCCTTGTTGCATCGAAGTATCAATCTGTTGAAGTATACCGTCGCACACAACGAGGTTGGATTTATGACTTTTATGGACCAGAGGATGAGATAGAGCTAGCGAGTCTGTCTGTGAAGATAGCTGTAGCCACGCTTTACAGAGACTCTGGTGTGCCAGTGGTGGTGGATGACCCCGAAGGCAAGGTATAAAAGAGATATTAGACAAACGTGGAGTTCACGCGTCTCGTGAACTCCACGTTTGTCTAATATCTCTCTCATGCTATAAGTTGCCATATCTCCCAATCAGGGCATACAATACCCATAGCATATTTTTTGAACTCGAAAGGATCATGCGTAATGCGAAGTAAGATAACTGTTGTCGGTGCTGGCTTTGTGGGCAGCACCCTTGTCCAACGATTGGCGGAACGCGACTACGCTGATGTAGTCATGTACGATATTGTGCCAAATATGCCACAGGGCAAGGCTCTGGATATGTTGCAGGCTGGCCCTGTGCTTGGCTATGATTCGCTGGTGACGGGCACCAATGACTACGCCGATACCGCGAACTCCGATATCGTCGTGATTACCTCTGGCTTCCCACGCAAACCCGGTATGACCCGTGACGATCTGGTCAAGAAAAACCAGGAGATCGTCACGCAAGTAACGGAGCAGATCGCGAAACATTCGCCAAATGCTATTCTGGTGATGGTCACAAACCCCCTCGATGCAATGGCGCAACTTGCCCTACATGTGAGCGGCTTTCCGCGCGAACGTGTGATTGGTATGGCTGGAGTGCTGGATACCGCCCGTTTCCGCACCTTCATCGCACAAGAGGTTGGTGCCTCCGTAAGTGACGTACAAGCATACGTACTGGGCGGACACGGCGATACGATGGTGCCGCTCTCGCGTATGTGTACAGTTGCTGGTGTACCAATTTCGCAGTTGATACCTGCGGAGCGTATCGAGCAAATTGTGCAACGTACTCGCGATGGTGGTGCCGAGATCGTGAAGCTGCTTGGTACGGGTAGTGCCTACTTTGCACCGTCGGCTTCAGTGCTGCAAATGGTCGATTCAATTTTGTTGGATAAGAAGATGATTGTGCCCTGTGCCGTCTATCTCGATGGCGAATATGGTATCAAGAATTTGTTCGTTGGTGTACCCGCCAAACTTGGCGCAAAGGGTATCGAGCAGATTATCGAGATAGAACTGAACGAGCAGGAGCGTGCGCTACTGCAGAAGTCCGCCGACGCCGTGAAAGAACTCGTCACCGTAATGGGGATATAAAAATCAACAACAGATGTAGAAGAGAGCGGTGAAGGCTAGCCTTCACCGCTCTCTTCTACATCTGTTGTTGATTCGAGAATTGAGGTTTTGCCGAGACCTGCGATGACCACGATGTATTCCCCTTTGGTTTTTGCCTGTTTGACTGAGGCGAGCAACTCGGAGAGTGCGCCACGTTCGATTTTCTCGAACATCTTAGTGAGGTCGTTGGCGATGGCGGCTTGACGGTCGCCGTAGACCGCGAGCGCATCGCTGAGGAAATCTTCAAGGCGGTAGGGACTTTCGTAGAAAATGAGTGTGTGGGGTGCCTCTCTGTCGATCTCCATAAACTTGCGTCTGCCAACGGATTTGCGCGGCGGGAAGCCTCTAAATGTAAAGCTGTGTACGGGTAGGCCCGATAATACAAGAGCCATGACGAGTGCAGTTGGACCCGGAATCATGGTAACATCTATGTTTGCGGCAATGGCGCGACGCACAAGTGTAAAGCCGGGGTCGGCGATGCCTGGTGTACCGGCGTCGGTGACGACAGCAACCGATTGTCCCTGACGTAGCAGTTCTTCGAGACGGCCTCCGGCTCTCTGCTCATTATGCTCATGAAAGGCGATCTGCGGTTTGTGGATGTCGAAATGTTTGAGCAGTAGGCCCGTTTTGCGTGTGTCTTCGCTCGCGACCACATCGACCTGACGTAGCGTTTCGAGGGCACGCAAGCTGATGTCCTGTAAATTGCCGATGGGGGTGGCGACCAGATAGAGCATAAATGATTATTCCTTCACGGCACTGGATTTTTTGCGTATCGTTGGTAGCTTACCGAGAACGTCCTGCCGCTTCACTTTCAATGTATGTGTGCGTGGGAAGTCGTCGTCGGGCCAGACGGTGAAGCCGCGCACTTGCTGATGAGATGCAAGTTGCTTGTTGACCTGTTGTACAATCAATTTGGCCTTGCTCGCATCATCTACGAGCAGAATACCATGCACTTGTGGGTCCTGACCCTCTTCTACCAGTCCAATCACCACGGCATCGCGCACTCCCGGAACCGCCATAAACACGTTCTCGATATCCTCTGGATAGACATTCATGCCATTTGCGAGTACGATCAGGTTCTTTTTTCTCCCTTTTATATATAGATCGTGCTTTTCATCGAGAAAACCAAGATCACCTGTATGATACCAACCGTCTTGAAATGCAAATGCTGTCGCTTCAGGGTTTTTCCAATAACCAAGTGCCACGTTTGGGCCATGCACGAGAATCTCTTTATCGTCAGCAATGCGTACCTCGATACCTGGGAGTGGCTTGCCTATTGAGACAAGATTGTGTTCACGCGGTGGAGTCGCTGAAATAACGGGGGAACACTCTGTCGCGCCATAGCCTTGAATGACGCGAAACCCCATATTCTCGAAGCGTCCACCCAGCGTTGGCGAGAGATAGGCACCACCACTGACAAAGAAGCGGAATTTGCCCCCAAAGCGTTTGTGTACGGAGGCGAAGAGATAATGACGAAGGCCAAAGGGTAGATAAGCTGCCACGCGGTGCAGCAATTCCCACGCTCTTTCTCGCTTCTGACGGCGAACCTCGCGCTCGATGCCACTCAGGAAAAGTTGTAGTGCCTGTGGTACCAGGACCATGCAACTCACATTCTGGCTGCCCAATAACTTGAGCAAGGTATCAGGGGAAAGTGTACGAGCATAGAGAACGCTGGCGCCTTTCGCGAGAATAGCGATGTCTATTGTTAGCTCGAACATATGCGAAAGTGGCAGAATCGAGAGTGCTCGATCATTCACGGTGATAGTGATAACCTCAAGGGCAGCGAGAGCATTGCTAACGATGTTTTTGTGCGAAAGCATTACACCTTTAGGTTGACCGGTAGTACCGGAGGTAAAAACCAGTTCGGCAAGGTCTTCATCTTTTATAGAAGGAAGTTGTGTGCCATCGAAATCCTCCTGTGGCAATGCATCAATATCAATGAGTGGAATGAGTGGATTCTGCAAGCTCTTATATTGTTTTTGTGTTGTAATAAGAAAAAGTGCTTCTGTAGTTTCAACGATACGCTGTAGAAAGTCTTCCTTGCTACTCACGTCGAGCGGCACCACGACCATTCCAACGAGCAGCGTTCCTAAGTATGCAACGAGCCAATCAACGCGACTAGGACTCCAAATGAGCAGACGACCCCCAGGTATGAGCGCTTGCTTTTGTAAATAGCCAGCGAAGCCTTCGACGCGCTTTTGCACATCTGCATAGGTGAAGGACGCGGTTTCGCCAGTTTCAAGTGGCTCAAGTAGTGCTGACCGTGTAGCGAATTGCTCTACAGTACGTGCAAACAACTGTGGAATGGTAGTCATGTCTAGCCCCTTTTCCTCATCGACTGCTAGAAACGGCGTTCGCAATACAACATCGTTGTTTTTACACCTGTGGAAAATGAGCGCCGGAAACTAGAAGAACGCTGCTGTACTGTGAGTCCATTATAATGCAACGGGGTTCTCTTTGCCTAGTGTTTAGCTATTTCATGTCAAAAGAGCTAAAACGGGGTGGGAAGGAAGGGACATGGTTTTTGGACTATTACTTTCCTGTGCAAACATTGTAAACACAAAATGTAGTATTGTCGATATTTTGTACAATTTATGTTAGCAAAATGTACACTATATTTCGTGGTTCTCATTTTCCTTGTAAATTGGAAAAACCATGATTTTCCAGTATATTTTCTCTCAGGGAAGTAGAGTGGTGGCGCAATTACAGTACAAATATCATTCGTTCATTACTATAATAACTATTGACAAGGGTTCGATTTCATGATACAATGCTCTACAGGATGTCTTACACACCCCCTCACTTTCTTTAACGGCTCCCCTTCGGGGGCTTTCTTTCTTGCCCCCCTCGAACGGGGTGGGTGTCCAGAAAGGATTTTTTATGAATAAGCATTTTTGTAGACGACATAGAGTTCTTTAAGGAAAGTAGAACGTGATTTCATCTGCATGGCTATCTGCCGGGTGATATAAAAACTCACTCAATGGTTGATATGCTATTTTGTACTACCAAAGATTGAAAGGAAATCCGTCCATGCCATCCCTTGAAACAACAAACGTGGGAAAGGCGGTAGCAGCAAGAGTTGGAACAAATATTCGTGAAGTTCGCACAAAACTAGGAATGACTCAGGCTCAGCTTGCCGCACCAGAATTTTCGATTTCTTACATCTCTGCTATAGAGAGAGGTAAAATTCGACCCTCCCTGAAAGCTCTTTCGATTCTCGCTCGTCGCCTCGATGTTCCTTTGACTTTTCTTCTCGAAGGTTCTCCAGCTGGCGCAGCAGAGGCTAGAGCCGTTGGTTACTCCCCCGCAGATGCAGGCCCAGACCAGCGCATTGATGTTGACCTGCTGCAGGCCGATGTACTGGTACAGCAAGGTGCATTCAAGCAGGCAGAAGAGTTGCTGCTGCCAATTCAACCAGAGCGTATCACAACAGATCAGGTCTATCGCCTGTATCTGCTTCGTGGTGAGGTACATTTAGGTGCTAGCGAGTACCAGGAAGCCGTTGTAGACCTCCGCTCTGCCCTTTCGCAAGGAGAGAGTCTCAACGATAGCGAGTACACAGAGCGAGCCAGAAATATACTAGGAAAAGCCTACTTCGCTCTCTACAACTATACACTGGCTCTTGAGAATCACTTACGTTGTCATACCGCTATCGAACAAGGTCTGGTGACAGACCCGGTGTTCTCGCTTGAGGTTTACAGTAATCTCGCAAATGACTACTTCCGACTTGGTGACCTGGAAAAAGCTGTCACTCACTTCCATCGTGCTATTGATATGCTCGACGCCATGAATCATGATAGCAAAAGTTTCGCGCAGAAATATATGCAGATTAGCCAGCACTACAAGTCGATTGGCAAAATAGTGATGGCACGCGACTATGCAATGCGTAGTCTGGCATTGTATGAAATGCGCGACGAGCAGCGTCTTGCTGGTATGACGCATCAGAGACTTGGCAAGACCTTGGAGAAATTGGATAACCTTGACGAAGCCGAGCGCGAGTATCATCGGGCAATCGCTATTGAGCGCGAGCTGAATGATGAGGTGTCGGCTTCTATCTGTTACACTGGTCTTGCCGAACTATTGCTCAAACGCGACAAGGTAGATGAGGCGGAGCAGGAGGCGCAGGAGGCTTTGGAGTTTGCCCAATTTGGTGGTGATGCACAAACACAGGGGCAAGCACTCATCGCGTTGGCGCAAATTCGCCATAAAAAAGGTGACTTCGCGGCAGAAGATGAGTTTTTCACGCAGGCATTGGCACTCTTGGAAGTGGCGAGTGCAGACGATATTGCTGCCGGTGCCTACTTCCGCTATGCGAATATGCTTGAAGAGCGCGGCGAGGTACAGCAAAGTCTGACCGCCATTAAGAAAGCTTTTGATCATCAGCGTAAGGGTAATCGCGGCGATATGGAATAGCATAACATAATCCCCAGTCTAAGAGAACGCACAGCGGCTAGCCGCTGTGCGTTCTCTTAGACTGGGGATTATGTTATGCTGATTGTGTCAAACCATTTTTTCATGTACAATGGCAGCAAAAGAAATGCACTGTTTTGGAGGACTTTCTGATGCCATTTACGGCGAATGATCTACGCTATCATGCCAAGCAAAACTATCCCTTACTCTATGCTTACTTACATCGTCATGCACAGCGTTATTTGGGAGGACTCAAGTACGATGCGTTCGAGGTCGATGTCGTTGTGGGTCATGTGGTGGAGCAACTTGTACGCCTCGGTCTCCTCGGTGCTGCGAATACCACTCCTCCAGGCGCACTCGATAGCTTGAGTGATGCTCAATTCTACGCTTTCTTGAATCGGAGTGTGAAAAATAAGGCAATTGATCGCTTACGGAAACGTCATCTACCCATGAACACGACTGCCGAATTAGAGGGGGGAGGTGATGCAGACGAGAATCCTCTCGATGATGCGACCGTCTCGATCTGGGGAACCGCTCCCTTTTCTACGCCGGAAGAGATTACACTTTTTCTTGCCTCGCAAAACGCCCTTCGCAATCTCCTAAAGCATTGTATTATGGTGCTGGGAAGTGCGCCCCATCAGCTACAGGCGGTCATGCAAGAGTTACGGGAACTGGGTGCCGATGATCTGCTCCAGACGATAACTGAGGCTCTGCCCGAAAACATGTCTGAGTCGACCGAAAATGCCCATATGAGCCAGCATAAGGACCATGCCCACAAAAAGCTCCGTCATTGTTTACAGGAACAAAGCACCAATTTGACAGTGACCGTCGCTTTACGTTTGACTGAATATGGAACACGCGCTGCGACTACCAATAATTATGCTGTAGCTGTTCTGACTCTCGCGCAACACGATCTTACCGAGCAGGGTGTGCGCCTAGGTCTGAAACAGTTGGTGGAAGAAGGGGTACTTCACTGGCAGGGGGAAGATGTTGTTCACCTTACAACGGTCCAGATGAAGCGTTTGACACGCTTCTATAAGGAAGAGTAGGCGCAAGCTCTCGTTAACCGGAAGACGATGCAAATAGAGCAAGGCTGAACGCCTCAACAATGGGCCTCGTAAGCTCAAGGAGACAAGAAATGGACCACACATTTCATAATGATATAACGACCCGTTCGCATGGTGACGATATTCAAAAATTGGCTCACTGGCTTCAAGATATTGTACTTATTACACCCGCATCAACACAGGTTGATATACCCAACAATATCTCGCCCTCATCTACTGCTACACAAAGAAGTCCTATTACAGGTGAACGTGATATACAATTAGAACTGGTATTACAGAATAGTAGCTATCATAAACGTTTTTATCAGCAACTCCCAGATTTTGTACTGGCCTTATTGAAAAATGATCCACAGGCCGCGACGCACTACGCACCACTTCTCTATCATTTAGCCGGTTGTACTCTCTGCCATCAGAGCTATCTGGAAATCTATGATGCCATGCGTGCCGCCCTCTATCCTCATGAGCCGCGTCCTATTCTTGGGCAAGGAACACGTACACTTGGTGCGACGCCACAACGTATGTTGGCGCATCTGTGTCAGGCATGGATAACGCAGGCTGAAGCGGTACTGCTTCAGGCGCGGCACGATGGGACAAACGATGATATTGCTGCACGCACGTTGTTGAAGGCCGCCATTCAGATGAGTTCACGCATCAAACAAGATATAATACGCCAGCAAGCCCGACACGACCTTGTGCGCGTCGCCACGCTGTTCGACGCCCTTGAAGCAGCTCAGACAGGTGCTGTTTCGGCGGAGTATGTATTCATGCCTGTTCTGGCAGGCCATCGGGGAGTAACGAGGCGCGGCGACAAAACAAAGGCAAAAGAGCTGGCACCGAACCAATTAGCTATCGTTCTGCAATCGCGTTCGCTGGAAGGAACTGTTTTGCAGCGTGGACAGATGTTGGAGTTGCACCTGCAAGACCTTGATGAGTCGCTACGAGGTCATTTCATCACAACTTCAATCGCGCTTGGCTCATTGATTGAACCAATACGCTGGCGCGGTGGCAATCCTCGTGCCATTCGTAGTACCGTTCCCGTTGACACAAATGGTACCTTGACTACACCGCTTGGCGAAACCGAACTACAACTGGCCGTGCCAGAGGAGCGCAACCTGTTAGAGACAACGTTTTCGTTACTAGAGGTACGTGTTGCCGACTAAAAGTGTACATCATCGACCATCGCTGGTTTGAATGTACACATCATCGAGTTGCCGCAGAACATCGGAGATTTGCGTGGAAACGGTGGGCAACATGTTGTCCCATTGCAAGAGAAAGTAGAGACTACGCAAGAAGTTTTTGACGTTTGTCGCGCTCATCCACGCGGTTACATCCGAACCGCGTTGCACATAACACGACTCCAACCAGTTATCGAGAAAGGCTTCATCGACCTGGCGACCTATGATAATGTGCTGTGCGCTCGCCGCGAGCCGCATGTCTTCTTCGTGATACAGTGGTTCTGGTAATTGCGCGAGTCTCCGAATTGCTTGCAGGATATCCACACGGTCTTGCGGTTCCATAGCGGGATGTTGGGCGCACTCATCGAGGGCATCGGCGAGATGAGCCATTGCGTGTGCCCACCCTTTGCCGTCGATATAACCACGCCAATCTCTTTCTTCTCTCGCATAGCGCAATAACGCCTGTTTGGTACGTTCTACTATTTGTTGTGAAAATACGGTTTCCTTTGCGTCAGTGTAGAGAATGGCGGCAACGACAAGATTGCAAAAGCTTCGCATGAAAACCGAGTCCGTGTTTACCTCACCAATAGCATAAAACAGATGGTTGTCGTCCAGGACTATCTCAAGCAATTGTATCATCTGCTCAGATGTGAGCATTTTGCGATCAAGAATACCGCTTGCGAGAATCATATAGCTGAGTTCATCACGCAGTTCTCCATCAGTAGAACCAAGATTTTCAAGTAAGGCAGTAGCAAACGTATAACTAGCGACATCATCAGGTAGTGTATAGTTATTTTCGGTGATGTCACGTAGAAATTGTTTATTACTTGCTTGCTCTATTCTATTTTGCATACTACGCCTACCTCTCTCAACAAAGTCATACTCACCAGCGAAATAAAAAGTGTGTCCATTGTCTTTTAAGCACGATATCCTGCTGTGCTGGAATAAACGTGTGGCTGCTCATATAAGCGTGTATATGCAGTTTTTGTTCGTTGGGGCGACCTGCTTTATCCCACGTTTCAAGTAGCGAGATGAGATGATGCGCCAACTCGCTATCGTCGCCAAAGGTTCGCACAATCAGACGTACAGGTGCTGTGTGGAGTATGCCATCTGGAACTGCTAAAGGTGGACTTTTTACATCTTCTACTGTATATGTTAGCACACTCAATGCTTTTTGACCGAGAATACCTATTGTATTGTACGTCGGAATGTCTCCGAGTAGGGGAAAAAGGTTGGGAACGATGCCACGTTCTATCGCTGCACGTTGCGCGGTAAGGCTACAAAATTGAGGTTCGTGTAGTGCTAACCAGAGTGTTAAACCAGAAAATAACTCTTGTATCCTCACATGTACCAGGGTCGCTATATCTTGTGGAGGAGTATGCAGCCACTGCTTCACAACCCCGGTATCAACGACACTCTGTTCACCTGGAATGAGATACACAAGCCCCTCTTCCGCAGCAAGCTGTACCTGAAGTCCTTGTTCCGCGAAGGCTCCGCGCAGTCCGACGAAGCCGCAAGGTTGTATGGAGATGCTTTCAAGGTGTGTGCCCACACGCTTAAAGGCGACCGCTATCTGTGGACCGCGCACGCTAAGGGGCAGCAAGAGACGCCCGTCTGCCGTTAGTTGCTCATGCCATGCAGGAGTAATATCGCCTGCATTGACCGTCAGAATGATACGATCATAAGGAGCAGCGGCGGGAAAACCTGAACCACCATCGGCACACACCACCTGCACGCGCTCGTAACCGGCTGCCGCAAGGTGCGCTCGTGCGTTCTCTACAATATCTTCGTCGATGTCAATCGTTACGACGTGTCCCGTTTTCCCCACGATGTGCGCCATGAGTGCAGCGTTATAGCCGGTACCTGCACCAATCTCAAGGACACGTTGCCCTTTGTGCAGGTCGAGTTGCTCTAGCATAATCGCCATAATCGTTGGTTGCGATGAAGAGCTGACAAAGCGTCCATCAACCGTTTTTGTGATGATGGCTCTATCCTGATATACCACCTGCGGTGCTACACCTGGGAGGAACAGGTGCCGTGGTATCGCGCGAAAAGCCGCCTCAACACGATGTGAGGTGATATGTCCCTTCGCCTTCACCTGGTCGATGAGTTCCTTGTGCAGCGTTTGTAGCGTTTTGTCATTCTCTTCTGCCATGCCTTTATATCGCCTTGAAGCTAGCATGTCTCAACTTTTGTACGACGTTCCAAATGAACCAGATAGTGCCAGTAGTGAGTAGTACCAGTATCGGCTCGATAGGAGCACGAAAACGTGGGCTACCATATAAAGCAAGATTTTGTGCGATTGTTAGCAAAATTATACAATAAACGAAGAGCAGTTCGCGCAACTTCTGCCATAGCACAACCGCACCTACTACAGCGAAGGCGTAGATGAATGGTGTGATAATTCGCATCATCGCAAGCACTATCTGTGCGGATCTTTGATGTGTAAAGCGTGTCGTAGGAAGGTCAGCCTCCCCAGTCGTTGTAGACCACATGTTCGTAAAATGTAAGGATAGTAAACGAGGCATTGAACTGAGATGCGTCAGTATCCATTGTTTGGCAGCATTTCTATAGACCGCATCCTGCTTTACTTCGCAGACCGCATCGCAAGAAAATAAAGGGAACGGTTTTGTAACCGTAGGACTGGATACCAGAGGGTTGATCCACGTTCCTGTATAGCCCGGTGTCGTCAATATCTTATCATTGTACGAGCCAAGTAGCACCGTACCATCACCACCTGCTACAGAAACAAAACTATGCGAGACTTCGTAGTTGCGGATTGTCCAGGGTGCGATGATAGCAACAGTTATGATTGTACTGATGAGCATACCTTTAGCAACGAAGGACCAGGAAAACACCTTCCGCCATGCCATGAAAACAGCCCATACAAGAAATATACTAAGAACGGCAAGCCCATTTGGTCTGGTAAGCGAGAGCAGACCGAGCAAGACGCCGCAAATGACCCATCTGTATCGCTGTGGGTTGCGCTGTAGACGATACACGCTATAACAGAGGGCGAAAAGGAGGAAGGTGTAGAGCGATTCCGTATAGAGCCAGCCATCATATATAAAGAGGCCGGGATAGAGAGCCGCAATACCTCCACCCACGAAACCGACGAAGGTATTGTTGGAGATGGCCTTTGCAAAGAGATAGACCAATACACAGGTGAACGCGCCAAGCACACTTAAAAAAAGGCGAGCATAAAAGTCGCTCGGACCAAAGGGAATGGAGATAAACGCAATGAGCATAGGCCACAGTGGAGCGCGATTCACCGTTGGAAAGTATCCATTGAGGCAGTAACAATGTGCATAAAGTGCCTTAAAGCCTATTGTTTGATAAAAATGTGCATCGTGCGTCGGGTAGTAGTAACGCGAGACTGTAACATTGTAGAGCCAGCGTATAAAGAAGGCGAACGCAAATACAATGCTAGCAGGGACAAATCGTGATAGATATTTCATTTATTCAATTTCTCTATGGTGCCAATCGGTGAGTTGTTGATAGGCATGTGCAATGCGTAAGACGGTGGCCTCCTCGAAAGGCTTGCCTGCAACTTGAATGCCAACAGGTAAACTCTCGCCTGTGAAGCCACAGGGAAATGTGATTGCAGGTAAACCCGCCAGATTGAAGGGCATGGTCAGTCGTAGTAGCGCGACGGTAGCATTCTCTGTTATACCGTCGATCTCGATATCTTGTCCAGTCTGGGCAAAAGGAATAGCCGGAATGGGTAGGGTAGGAAGCACAAAGGCATCGACGCGCTGCATAACCGCACGGAGGCTGCTGGAGAAGATACGACGCTCGTACAGTGTACGCAGATAGTCAACGGCTGTAATAGTCTGGCCTTGTAGCAGTCGAGTACGTACTGTTTCACTGTAGCGGTCGAGATGTTCGGTGAGCCAGCCTTTTTGAAGATGCGCCAGCGTCGCCTCTGGCATCTGAATGGTGCGATAGAGGTCCATCGTAGGGCGTGGTAAGTCCACATCTAGCAGTTCGGCTCCCTCCTCCTCCAGGACATGGAGTGCGGCACGCCACAAAGAGCGTACTTGCGGATCGAGTGGAGCATAGAATGATTCCTGTGGCACACCAAGCTTGATACCTTGTAGCGACATAGGTCCACGACCGTCAGCCCCTTCAATCAAGGTCGCGGTTGAACGGCCCGGCATACCAGCAACGCTATTGGGATCGCGCGGATCATATTTCGCGATGGCGTCGAAAAGAATAGCACAATCCTCTGCGCTACGTCCCATTGGACCAACATGGTCGAGCGACCAGCTAAGTGGAATGACGCCAAAGCAACTGACGCGCCCATATGTCGGTTTGAGACCCGTGATGCCGCAGCATGCAGCAGGAATACGAATAGAGCCGCCCGTATCGGTGCCGATTGCGCCTAGTGCCATACCGGAAACCACTGCTGCCGCTGAGCCGCCACTAGAGCCACCCGTGATATGTTCATGGTGCCAGGGATTACGCGTTGGTGGTGAGTAGGGACCGTAAGCAAATTCAAAAGTCCAAGTTTTTCCAATGATAATTGCTCCGCTTTTCCGCAACTGCTCGACCACCATCGCGTCTTCCTGTGAAATATGGTTCTCCAACACTTTTGAGCCTGCGGTGGTGCGAACATCTTTCACCGCGATCAAGTCTTTGATCGCAATCGGAATGCCGTGTAGTTGACTGCGGTAGAGGCCAGTACGCAGTTCCGTTTCCGCTTTGTCTGCATCTGCGAGTGCTTGATCACGCATCACGGTGATGTATGCTTGGATATCGCCATCCTGTTCATCAATGCGTTCGAGCGTTTCCAGAACAAGTTCGGTTGGTGTAATAAGCCCCGAATGAATTTCTTCGGCGGCTGCGCGTATGGACGTGTAAGGCATAACGTAGTCAACTTCCTTCTCGATATTTTCATTGTTGTTTCTTGCTTCGCAGAATGTCTTCATTATAGCAAACATAACTACGCTTTAGCACAGTAATTGTAACATTCAGAGATAATGAAAAAATCTTAGAGAGTAAAGGTGGCTTCAGCCTTTTCACGAGCTACGGCTGCAGCTTGTTTAAGAGCTGTCAAAACATCTAGAGAGGTACTTAGCGATTGCTCTAGTTGATCAATAGCAGGAATGAGCGAATCAAGCAACGTCTTATCGCCGAGGTCTGTTTGACCTCGCTTCTTGATGCCCTCAACTGCTGCACGCAATATGGCAACGACATTCGCTCTGTCTATCTCCTGCTTATCACCAACAGCGATAGCAGCTCGTAAGAAGGCTGTCCCTTTAGTTTTCGCAAGTCCCTAAAGACATTCATGATGCACATTGGCAGACTAATCCCTACTAGCCTGCCAATGTGCATCATGAAAATCCTACCCTGTTCACTGCTTCTCTAACACCCTTTTCAACACTCCCAACAATGCAATTGTCCCAAATCATGCTGCAACAAGCACCCATGATTTCTGTTGGCTGGTCAGACGTGACGGGGGTGAAAGAACCGTTTTCCGTGCAGGAACTCTACGACCTCATTAAGACCCTGGCACCTGCTCCTCGCCAGTAAATGCCCACGTTCACTCGCTCTCACGCCTCCTGTCTCTGCTGGTCAATAGAGCACGGACAGACCGATTTGGAGACGCTCGTATACTGGAAGGAGAAGGAGCCACTTTGACCCCATCACATGAACAAGCCGAATGTACGAGGAAGCACCATTCGTGATCGGCACACACCGCTCTCCGCAGGGAGTGCTACTTTCTTCAACAGGAGAACGAGACGAGATGAAAAGATGTCCTAGGAGAATATGGGGCCTCGCTCTGACGAGTGTGGCACTCCTCTTGTGTGTTCTCGCGCTCGTGCCGAGTGCTCACTTCCAGGTTCAGGCCCATCCTGAGGTGACCAAACCCCCTCTTGGAACAGCTGGCACGTTCGCGGTGCTTGGTGGGAGTGCGGTCACCAATACGGGTCCAACCGTGGTCAATGGTGATCTTGGAGTGAGTCCAGGCACCTCAGTGACAGGTTTCCCACCTGGAATCGTCAATGGGACGAGACACGTTGCCGACGCGGTTGCACTGCAAGGGCAGAAGGACGTGACGGGTGCCTACGTGAACGCTGCGGGACAGCCCTGCAATGTGAATTTGACGGGTCAGGATCTCGGCGGTAAAACGCTCACCTCAGGCGTGTCCTGCTTCTCGTCCTCTGCTCACTTGACCGGCCAGCTCACCCTGGATGGGCAAGGGAACCCCGCGAGTGTCTTTCTCTTCCAGGTAGGAAGTACACTCACCACGGCGAGCAATGCTAGTGTCTTGCTCATCAATGGTGCTCAAGCGTGCAATATCTTTTGGCAGGTTGGCAGTTCTGCGACCGTGGGAACGACCACTCGCTTTGCAGGAAACATTCTGGCACTTACCTCCATCTCCTTCACGACAGGTGCTGTCTCCAACGGCGGTCTCTATGCCCGCAACGGCGCGGTGACCTTAGACACCAACACGATTACCCGATCTCCGTGCGCGAATGGTATCACACCGACACCAACGGGGACGCCACCAGGGACACCGACTTCGACGCCACCGCCAGGGACACCGACTTCGACGCCACCGCCAGGGACACCGACTTCGACGCCACCCACGGGGACACCCGGAACACCGACTTCGACGCCACCCGGAATACCAACGGGGACACCAACTGGTCCTCCTGGCATGCCACCGACAGGAAGCGATCCTGGCGGATCGGTCGCGTTCTGTCATTCAACCGCCATTGAAAGTGGCACCCATGTCTGGCTCGACATCACTGGGAATGGCCTCCAGGACATTGGCGAGCCATCCCGAGCTGGAGTACCTGTCCATGTGTCTGCAACAACGCTGCTGAAAACGGCTCTCACAGATGCGTCTGGCGACTCCTCCTTCCCTATCTCATCCTCTCCAGGTGATGTGATCAAGCTGGACAAGTCAGCAGACTCTACCTCTGGTCCTCTCAAAGGCTTCCACTTGACAGGTGCGAACCAAGAGATCAGGACCTACAGCGCAGACCCCAAAGGAGTGTTGCCCAGGGCTGGCACTCCCATTGGGACAGGAAATGATTTCCAGGTGACTGGAGGCTCTCATGCGCCCGGACAGCACGATCATCCCTGTGACGTTCGGTTGTCCTTGCGTGCTCATTCCTCTCTCCCGCAATCCAGATTACAGGAGTCATAGCATGCATACCGTGCGACGATACCGATACGTCTTGACGCTTCTTTTCATCCTCTTCTTTGCCCTCCTCAGTCTTGTGCTTGGTGGATGGATTGGGGGTCAGGTCTTTCAGACCTCACGATCAGCCAGACCGCTCGCCAGTCTTCCAGGTGGCACCCCCTCTCAAACAGTAGGAACAAGGGGATCAGGTGCCAGCTCAACTCCCTCCCGACCAGGTGGGTACCTCATCATTCCCACTCTCAGGGTCAATGCCTCTATCGAGCCAGTGGGAGTGTTAGCAGATGGCGACCTGGCAGTCCCGACCCAGAAGCCATGGGATGGAGTGGGCTGGTACCGCTATGGTCCCTCTCCGGGAGCGCATGGGAGTGCCGTCATTGATGGACACCTTGATCGTCCAGGAGGGGCACCCGCGGTCTTCTGGAACCTGCACTCCCTCCGCCTTGGAGACAGCATCATGGTCGTCACTCCGGGGGAAAAGCCACTACATTTCCGCGTGATGAAGATGACGTACTATACGGCAAAGAATGCTCCCGTACAGACCATATTTGAAAACAGGACAGGCATCTTCCTCAACTTGATTACGTGTGCTGGGCAGTGGATTGCCAGCCAACATCAAACGACCCTTCGCCTGGTTGTCTACACCGTCCTGGTCTAGTTCAGAAGGTACACGAAAATTTATGGCTCAAAAGGCGAAAAGAATTGGTTCTGGCACACTTTAGGTGAAACATACTCGTTCCCTAGTATGTGACGATGGAGCATCTAAAAGAAGTCCTTTCAGAAGTTCCTACAAGGCATGGAGAACACGCTGACGCAGGAGAGGGACCTTCGCCCGACCGTACATCATTCGTTTGATCAGTTTGAGCTTGTTCACCTTTCCTTCGACGAGGCCATTGTTCTGGGAAAGAGTGAGTCCTGCGACTACAGCCGCTTTGTCACGCTCAACACCAAAGACAAAGCTTTGTAATTCGCGGATCTGACTAGCTTTGACTGATGAGAGCCAGTCATCCAGTTTCTCGCCTGAGCGCATATGAAGCATATTTCGGAATTCCTGCACCAACTGGTACGTCGTCCTGGCTGTGTCACTCGCCTGACAAATAGCCGTGAGAGTGACCTGCTCTTTTTCATCGAGTTTGGCTGGATCACGCACAAACAACCAGACGGCATCTTTGGCGGAGAAATCTTGCAGAGGAATGTGGGGGCACTCCGCTTTTTGAATGATGCGCACGTTCCTCCGAAGTGGCACCAAGAATTGATAGACCTGTCGTTGAGTTCCTGTGTATCCCTGTTCTTTCATCTCTCTGTAGAGCTGCAAGCCGTTCGTACAGCCTTGCTCCCATCTTGAGAGAACATAGTGAGCGTAGGGATCGAACTTACTTGGTCGTTTTCGCCGTCGTCCTGCTTCGGGACCCCCTTTTTTCTGCCAGTTCTGAAGCGTTCTAGCAGTGAGACCGAGACGCCTAGCAATCTCTGTATTCCCCATTCCCAACTCCCGAAGAGCCGCAACTTGTTCATACCTGTCCTGTCGTTGTGCATGTCGAGTGAGACGTTCTCTTTCCGTGCAGAGAGTGGGAGCGGGTTTCCAATTCTCAACAGAAACAAACTCGGTAGGAAGACTTACTAGCTCCACCGCCTGCTTTTCTTCTTCTGATAAGGCATGAAAAGCACCCGTGCGGATCTCCGCACGACAGAGAGCCAACGTTCGTTCGACCGCTTCGGTCAGATTTTTGAACAGATGGAAGCGGTCTGCGACTTGTGTGGCTTGAGGAGCGGCTTTTCTGGCTGCTGCAGCATAGTCTCCTCCTCGATCTCGACTCACTAACTCAATCTGCGGGTGGGCGACCATCCAGGTGGCTGAAGTGTCTACGGTTCGGTCGGGAAGCACATCGAGGACGTGATGCGTTTGCATATCCACGACAATTGTCCCGAACTTGCGTCCTCGACGAAACGAAAAATCATCAATGCCCACCTGCACTATCTGTCCGACTGGCTTGGTTGGCAGCATCATGATACGTCGGAGAATCGTCATCCTGCTGGTCTGTATGCCTAAACGGTCTGTGACACGGACACCGAGTCTCCCACCTGTGGCGAGACCAAGAACCTGGACGATCTGATACAGACGCTGCGTCACACGTGCCTTGGGTTCAACAAAGGGCAGGAGACGCTCCGCAAAGATTTTCCGAGCACAACTAGGCACATCACAAAAGTATTTGCGGACCTGCACCTGCAAACGCACGCGCTGTCCTGCGCATGGCAGGTCTGCGAGTTGGCGAGTGTAGCGGCTATGCACTCGTACGGCGTGGGTCCCACACAGTGGGCAGCAAGGGGAGATATGCTTTGAAACTGCCGTGATGGTGAGTATCTCATCTATCTTCTCAAGAGCTGTCACTTCCAATCCATCTGGCAAGGCCAGTGCTGGCTTCACTTCCATCTTCTTCCCATCATCTTTCTACAAAAGTCTTTCTCTTTGTAGTACGATCTCTCAATGCAAGAGTAGCAAGTGGGCTTCACCTAAAGTGTGCCAGAACCAAGAATTGCGACAAACAACATCAAGCAGCATGGTTCTCCCGCGGCCTCGCTGATTCAAAGAAAGGAAAGTAGCCTTACGAATTTCGCTGTAGTTTTGCTACGATCGTATCTTCAGCCTCGTAGTCAAAATCGCTCATGTCAATCTCGTCTGGTGGATTCGCTCGTTCCCACATCACCGTTTGTTTGAGGGCATCCCCTTGAGAGACAAGGGGATGATACCCGAGTTCCTCGCGTATACGCGTCGTGTCTATCAACATCTGTTGAGAGGTCACAATATTACTTCTCAGATGAGTCGGAAGGTGTTCTTCTGGAACCGTTATAATGGTCCCATTCCACTCCGCCGCGTCTCCAATCGCTCTCACCCATTCAGCAATAGTCAGCGTCTGTGTCTCACCAACGTTGTAGATACGACCAGCAGCACGTGGATGAGTTACGGCTAAGGCAATCGCGGCAGCAACGTTTTCGACAGAATCGCGTGTCCAGAGCCAGTGGGCGAAGCGTTCTCCGAGCACAACCACGGGGCGATGCTCATCCATCCGCTGAAGATACTTGAAGATGCGATGCATGTTATCATGCGGACCATACACCATTGGGAGGCGCAGGATAGTGCCAGAGAGATCTGGGCTGCCCATGACAACACGCTCAATAAGAATTTTATCGTAGTTGTCCATCCAGGCCATCGGGTCTTCTTCGCTCCGAAGCTTTTCCCCACGATAAGGATAGAGTTTCTCGCGTAAGCAAGCTGCTTCGGTAAGGGGGGTAGGATCTGATGGACCAGGTTCACTGCCAAGTGTACGTCCATATGCACGATACACATCGCAACTACTTAATGCGACGACACGCTGTGCAATTCCATGGAATGTTTTCATGACGAGTTGAGCATCTTGCTCATGAAACGGGATCATATCCAACACGATGTCGGGTGCTTGGTGCTTGAAGTCATTACGGAACTCAAAAAGATGTGCGCGATCTGCTAGAATCTCTTGCACTCCTGAGGGCAGTTCGGCCTGCGTTTTCCCGCGATGGAAGACCGTAATGGAGTGCCCTTGTTCGTGAAGCCGACGGACGACTGATGGTCCCATAAAACGGGTTCCACCGATGACGAGAATATGCATATTCTTTGTCTCCTTTCACCAGATGCTTGTTCAGCCTGCTAGAAGAGAGAGTACATGCTTTCAGTCTTTCTTTCAAGAGTATATCTATGCTAGAAGCATAGATGAAGCTGTTTCATCTCACCATTGCTCTCCTTGAGGAGATGACCTTCCTGGCCCTGCACACTCTCGCTTGCTTCACCTATCACATAGGCTGAAGCGTCCCGGGAAGCGGCTTTAGCCTATTTACAAAACAGGCTCTCCGTCTTTACAAAACAGGCTCTAAGTACTACAACCCCACTTAGGCCGTTAGGGAACGGGAGGAGAGAGACAAGCCACAGGAGACACGCTCTGTGGGAGCAGAATCTGG
>JAABUU010000892.1_pt1 | contig 58362 bp, 58 predicted proteins | sample 5559301 | NCBI WGS metagenome assembly JAABUU01 (sample SAMN10711884, study PRJNA513360) | rock metagenome | isolation source: Antarctica rocks | place: Antarctica: Victoria Land, Richard Nunatak white
CCCCGCGCCCCCCCGCCCCCCCCCCCCCCCCCCCCCCCGGCTGCTAGGTATAGTACATACATACGTACATATATACGTATATACGTACATATATATATATATACGTATAATAGTTTGTATATATGTGGGGATTTCACAAAAAGGGTGGGTTTCTTTTTTTTTTGTTGGGGGGGGGGTCTTGGATTTGATGATGGATGGATGGATGGTTGTGCTGTGGATGGGTTTGATGGAGGTTTTGGAGGGGGTGGATGGGTGGGAGAGGGGGTTTTGGTGGGATGGGGTGGTGGGGGTGGAGGAGGAGGAGGAAGGGGGGGTGAGGAGGAGGAGGGGGGGGATGGATATTGTTGGGGGGGGTGTTGGGGGGCGAGATGGAGAGTAAGAGTTGCTTGTGGAGAATCGAGAATGTCTGGATTCGAAGGAGTAGAAAGTCAGAAGATATCATATTATACACAACGAGATCTCTGGATTATTTGAACAACATTGGGGCAGGCATCGTATAAATCTCTTATACAACAACCTTTTCCCTGCAGCCTCTTTACTCCATAACGAAGCGAGCACTTGCCGATATGTCCCTCCAAGCCTATTTCCCGAAGCGCTGCTTCGGTGGACCTAGGTGAATGCTGCCAAAGTAGCAAGGAAAATATTTTTGTTGGTTTCAGTTGTGGTGGGGAAGAAGGATTACCGCGTGAGGGATGGAGGTTGTGAGGATGGGGGGTTATTGAGAGAGGTGTCAGGGATGGAGGATATGGACGTTGTGCGTATTTTGAAAAAATGGTCTATGTGATTGATGGTGGAAATGGATGATCGGGAAAGAATGGCTGTTGCGCTCGATGACTTCTTTGCTAAGACGAGATGAACGTGTATGGTGTTTTATCGTTTGACTGCTGCTTCAAAGTACGGCGAGGGTCCCCTTTGTAAGATGGCTTATACGTGTAGAGGTAAAAGAATAAGGTGCCTAAATTGAGCTTTTGGAAGCGCGGTATATGGCAGAAATGCTTAGATGTAAGACTAAAAAAGCAACCATGGAGGTCCATGTCGCTCACATGAAATAAAGAATTCGACACCAACTTCTGACGTCCTCGAAAATATAAGCCAGGAAAACCAAACACGAAAGTAAATCAAATATAGTTGACAGTGAAGATGCATCGTAGCCTCAGTCAATGTTTAACAAAATGCCATTTACCTTCTGTGCCAACCTCTTCAGCCAGCGCTGCAAAATTCCACCCAATCTCAACTTTCGCCACACCACTTCAACAACCAGGCGTATCGCTAGCTCGGCGAGTAATGTTGTACCCAATAGCCACACCCAACGCTGATGCGAAAGTAGGGCTCTAAAAATAACCAGCGCAATGCCTGTGAGTGCGATGAGGATGATCTGAAGGATGCTGTACTGGAACAAAGAGTATTTATTGACTTTCTTAGTAGGCATTCCCATGGACTGGTCAAGGGCTGTGAGCCATGTCTCTTCATCTCGTCGATCAGCCTTAAGCCTTCGTTTTCCCACGCCCTTGCTTTGTCCTATGATGATAGAGATATCTATATCAAGATTTTTCCTCGGAAAACAAAGTAATAACAAGAATGAAGGAGAGAAGATCTGAAGGGTTAAGGAGAGTAGAAACGGTAGGTGAAGCAGCGAATACATGCCAAGCTGAGATATACAAAGCATGTAGTAGACTCGAGGAGGACAGATGGAAATTTTCGATCGATGGTGATTCTTCATTACAGAGTACAGCAACTTCGTCATACCATATTATTATCTCGAAATCTCAGCACAATCAAGACATACCGACCAAATTAGTTCGGGAAATACAGTAAATCAATGCGTAACACCATAGATCATGGAGAAATGCAATAACAGCAGACACAAGGCGAGAGCCATTCATATATCATCGCATCGCCGACAGTACCTATACCGAGACCTGCAAGCAGAAGCTAATCGAAACAAAAACCACAAGTCCACTATACAGGTCTATACGGGGCTTGAAAACAACTCACCACTTACCCTTCTTCCTCAGCCATAGCTCAACAACTTTACCCATACGAGTCTTCCGCCAGAGGATTTGGATCACCACTCGAAACACTACTTCTGCAAAGATGGTCACACCTATCCACCATAACCACGCTTTGGCAGGTATCTTCGCTCCAGTGGCCACCAGCGCGACCGCAAGGACCACGGCGATACTCAACTCCCATAAGTTGAGATGTAGCGATGATTTGGTAGATAAGTCTTCGACCTGTTCTCTTTTGGTCTCGTCAAAACTTTGAACCCACATCTCGTAAGCTTGATCGTCGATCATCTTTCTCAGACCACCCAATTCGAAAAGCGAATACAACATTCTTACAAGAACAGCCATGCAGGATGCAATAGACTGCGTTATGTGGGTCCTAAAGGGTCTGGCGGTGGCCAATGATATAATGAACAAGGGTGACCATATCATTCCCATAGCAATAGCCCAGGCGGTATTGTAGAAATCGAACCCAAGCATGGATTTATCTTGTATTAACTCTCGTTTGTGTTTGAGCTCGTACCAAGACTTCGAATCTAATTTAGCAAGCAATCAGCATCAGCTTATGCCCTTTGAGTGTGACCAAAGCGCTGTCGGAGGGTGACTACCTACCACATTCAAGCCGGAATAACTGGTCAGGCGCAGTCATTTCACTTCTTATAAGCGGGTATTCGGGAAAGTCACCGTCAGAGTCGCTCTCTGAATACTCTAAGTGGTGCAAGTGATATTTGAAACAGTGCTCATGTACCAAGTGCAGAGTGTTCCCTTCCCGTCTCAGGACGGCGAATCGTGCGCCATGATGCTGATTTCGAGGATACAATCGCGCCGCCTTTAGGTCGGCGAGGAGATAGCAGGTAGTTACACCCCCTGTCGCTTGGAAATCTATGGCTGCACCATCCTGGCACTGTTCTACCCATATTATCTCAGAGGTGACGGAATTGATAAGCCGAAGCTTTTCCGTTCTTGGGCTTGAGATATCGACGAGAAATCCAATTGGAGTAGCGGTGTCCTCATGAAGCACGATCTCTCCTGTGTCGACAGTGAACACACCGTATTGCAAATGCAAATCGTACCCTCCTGGAAAATCTGGAATCCATTGGTTCTGGGGATCGTGGATCTTTGGAGCTGGATTATAGAGGAGACATAGTGGGATTTGTTCTTGCGTGCGGAGAATTGCCTTCATCCTCTGAGCATGAGGTAGCGCTAATACTTCACTAGCACTCAAGTTCAGCATATTGGCAAAGATGCCATGAGTATCTTTTGGTTTACTCGTTGAACGCTGCTTGAGTTGATTCCATGCTTGAATAAAGACGACGAGTGGATGGTCTAGCGCGTTCTCTGGATGTGAAAAGATGGAATAACGTCGCATTACCGGCATACCATCATACCACTCGATCAATTCAGAAGCAAAATCTGCTGTGCTGCTGGCGGCAGACTTATAATAAGCGACTGGAAGCGTGTCTGTATTTACCATTCGGTGTACCTCAGCAGGGTCAAATAATCCATCGGAAAATTGAGCAAACCATCTGCGGGAAAGTCGCGCTTCCTGCAAGGTCCAAGATCGAGTCAGCCATGCGCAGCATGAAACATGGGCACATATCTGTTCTTGAGATAGCCCCTTTAATTTCGTCTTCTGGAGTTCTGGATCTAAAACAAGAACCTCCTCAGCGGCGGCATAAGTCAATGCCATTTTAGAGATGGCTTTCGCTCGGATAACAGAATCTGCTTCATCCACTATGCACAACGTATCCATCCAGAAGACGGCACGTCGATTTGGATGTTCAACAGGAAATCTCAAGTGGCCAAGAAGAGTCTTGGGCAGGTTTGGAAGGGATAGATTGGGTATCATGAGGATCGGAACTCTGATTCCCGTCCAGCGAGGCAGAGAGTCCCACTGCAAGCGCTTCCAATGGATCTTGGGGCCCGCTAAAGACACCTGTGGCTTATGATCCCTCAATTTCAAAACCAGGTCGTGAAGATGTAGTAGTTGACAGCGCGGCAGCTCGTTTTTTTTGAAGTTCCCAAGGCCGCCCGACCATACGTGGGATATTGCAGTATATTTTATCCCTGGCTGTGCTTTCACAACTTCGAACTCCGGATCACCGCTCGGGGTCGTCCCAAGAGATATCAAAGGTATTTCTCCATTATTGATGAGCTGCCTGATCTTATGAGCGTCTGGCCCAGCAAATTGGCAATCACAATGGTCTTGAGTATGTTGAGTCTTGTATTTAACTTCATCGACGTTGTTAGCAATACACTGATGGATGGTGCATTTCGGGTGCCTGCTTTCTTGAAGTGGGCGAGGCAAAGCAGCCAAATAAAAATACATCGCACTTGAGTGATGGTTGTAGAGATCCTGGATTTGTTTTGAGCATAACTTCATTTGTACCATTTGCGACATGCAGAGTCTCGATGGTAGGACTCTGTTAGAATACCGTTCGGTGGGACGTTCCGGTATGCCACCGATGTTGCAAGCAGCTGATCGCATTGTCTGAAGTAGGATTTTGATCGCGAGGGTTACCTTGTGGCACTGGTAGAAGTCCCTACGTGATACTTTGCTCTCGAAAGCTGTGTCCAACAATTCGCTCGCGAAGGCTCTGTCTAGTAGTTCGCTCTGGAGATTTGCTTCGACGAACGTTTCCTCCGATCTCTTGAGTATTCGGCCACGCGTCGAATCTCCTCTGACCATCTTCGACATGTTGATGTTTCTAGTCCAAGAATCCAGGTACTTTAGTATCCCGCTGGTGTCGATGAAGTACCCGTGTTCTCCAGGAATACTTTTCAAGAAGGTGTCTTTGCAGTATCTTTGGCCCAGGATCTCACGCAATAATCCAAAGTAGAGCCAATTTTGTGCGCGCTTAGCGGCCACGGCCTGAGAGCAATCCATCCAGTTGAACCTATTGGCAGACTGGGACCAGCCCTGACGAACCGGATAGTCCATGAAACCCTGGCCGTCATAGTCTTCCAGGTCGCCGCATATGTATGGTACCTCAAGCTTCGGCGTAGCTGCATTTTTCGGATAGGGTACATGGTCCATATAGAATCTAAGTTAAAAGCACAGTGACAGATGGAAATCGTTTAGATAGAGAAGTGAAAGGCCTATACGGTGCAGGAAAGTGCCACTATACTATACGTTGGTTACGCCAGGTAAAGTAAACATATCAGCTCGTTGATAGTTTGGCCTGTTATTTCAACCAACCCCAACGGAAAGTCTTCAATAGCAGCGAAACCAGGAAAGGATATTGACAGAAGAAACGTTGAGAAAAGCGATAGAAAACACATTGTAAACTCTATGTGAGCGCACCAGGTATGACTTGCATCACAGCCTTGTCAATGGCGGGTTGAGAGTGAGAGCGATTCGTGGGCGCTTTCTGTGCCACAATGAAAGCAGAGGCAGTGCCGGGTAATTTTGCGTCTCATAATAACGACTTATCCAATGAGTAGCATGCTCTAGGCGCCTGCCAAATGATCTTACCGGCTGTTTATATTGATGTGGTTGTTTCCTATCAAATTGCAGAGTAAGTAGTAGCTACATAGGGTACTCGTACTCAAGAGCAGGAACTGCACGAGGGCGTGTGTCCTGCCCCGAGCAAAACCTCGAACACACCAATCGGACCATGGACCATTTGGATTCCGCACCGAAGATTAAGCAGGCATGGGTCGAGCGCGGCAAAAGCCCTTAACGATAAGCCACAATTCGGAAGACTCGAGGAACATTGCTGCAACAGACATCCGACGCTGTGCAACTGTGTAGCCGATGGCATTCATCTGGTCATAGGAAATCCACTATGATTCTCCTTTGATATATGGGATGATGGCTCACATTCAGGAAATGTGTGACTCATGTACCACCACGGGTTTGTCTGCACTGGAATTTGTTTTTCTCCGAGATCTTCTTGGTTAGAGTTGCGTCACCTATGGCGAATTGCGGTCCGAAGTGGAGAAGCCCAGACTCCCCTCATAGGAAAAGCTAACGGCATAGTACCCCATCATGTGGTCTATGAGATTGTTACACCAAAGCATTCACACACAGCATCATGCACCGCCTCTTCTGTGCAGGCGAACCGTGACTGCAACTATCCATATTGTTGCAGAGGAAAAGAGTTGGCTACAGGAACAAAGGTCGGGATGAAAATTTACACGTGGTGCGAAATACTATTGGCTTGACTGCTTTCGCGGAAGTGTGTTTGTAATGCTTCAAGGCACCGAATATACATCGACGTCATCAGAGTAGCCCAAAGGCGCTCTTGAGGAGCAGCTCCCCCTTTCAGCAACCAACCCAGACGCATTTCCTGCGTGTAGAGAATCTTGAGGCCAAGTAGTACAGCACTGGCATGTAGCTGTCTCGTTTCATCCAAACCGTGGTTCTGCGCGGGCCGTGCTCTTAGTCTCGGGCCCATGCCGCTGTCAACCATACCTCAACACATCGTTTAGGGAGACAATAGTATGCGGCTGGAACAAGCTTACCAAGAATTGAAAGCCCCAGGCATTTCACTGTTGTGACAGTTCCTGTTCCCTTCCAGCTTCGAGAGAGAGAGAAAGTGGGCTTCCGAATCGAAGCTGTTGTTCGTTCAGAGGAACCCCATTTAGCTCGCCCTCCCGGTAGCCTGGTACCCTTTGTAGAAGCTGATAACCGCAAAGCTTCAAGCAGAGGCCAAGGGACCGGGACTGGACAGCTGTTATTGCGGTAAAGTCTCTGCAATCTTTCTCATATGATCTAGATAAGCTAATTTATCCGCTGACAATGTCTGTTGCCGTACGCCAGGCTCTACCTTGGCGACTAGTTCAGCAGCTGTTTGACACGGTTGTCCATTAAAACTAGGCCTTTCCTCTAAAACAAAGAGCTCTCCATAGAAGGCTTGGTACGCCAACGTCGGGTGATAGTGGAATGGTAGGCCTTGTCCGTAACTGTGATAACAAGAGGGCATCTATTGCTACAGGGGTTACTCTACCGATCTGCCAAAAAGTGTTCCATTGAATATTTGATTGTTCATTTCTTGTTGCAGTCTGTACCAAAGACGATAAAAGTTAGTGAATCGCAATTTTCCTTAATGGCCAACAGTATGGCAAGCATGGTATCGGGCTCTATGACGGTCGAATAACTATGATACCACTTTCTTTACATGCAATCAGAGTTACCCAGAAGGTGAAACCTGCCAAACATGGGAATTTAATATTAGCCTAGAGACCTATGAATAACGCAAATAATCATGTGTGATCGGCTTTGTTTGGCGATAGCAAAGCTGTATGTACGTCTCATATGACATTTCATCTAGGACCCATTCCATAGCCTTATGTTGCTAGTACTTTATATCGTAAAAGCCAATGCGGAACGTTATTCGATGACACGGAGTTAATTGAAAAAATTGGAATTGCATATCTGCTACCCGTGGAAAAGAGGGATGGGAGCTTATGACGTTCTTCTTTAGTAAGGGTTTTCCGGTTCAGCAAGAAGGGCATGAGAAGATTTCTGAAGGATTACAAACTAGTGTTTTCTGGGCACACAGAAGGCGAAAAGTAGATCATTCCCTGCTCCCGTATTGTGAGAATCGCCAAGCTCTAATGCTCAAAATCGCCCAGCTCTGCAATAACAGCAATGTCTAAACACAGCAATGGCGGCCTGAAGACCTGAAATGTACCCAGGATCCAAATCCCATTATGCAATAATCCACCAAACGCCTCCTACTAGACTGACAATGATGAACGTTGTGAGGAATCCAGCTCCTACTCTGTCTTTGCCTGTGATTGCACTCTTTGGCAGTGTCGGATCCTTCGTTCCTCCAGAGCCGGCTGATGGGTTGCCTTGACTCGTACCACCGGTGCTGTTGGTTAACGGCCCAGTAGCGTTACTGACGAGGTTCACTTGGATGACTTCCAAGGCACTCATCTGTTGTCCAACGCCATTAGACTTATCCCAGGTGGTACCCATTGTCCATTTCTGACCGCATGTAGTACCATCGGTTCCACCAGAACATTGTTGAGCAGCCGCCTGAGCGGAGGCGCGAAGCTTGGGCATGACGAGGTTGTAGGTGAAAGGCGCAAACTTCGTGCTTGCCGCCATCCAACGTGACAGGTAGGCTTTAAAGGAGAAATTATCTGTGTCACAGTTGTTGGGAACTTCGCAAGCCTGTTCGTACATGACGTTTTGAGGAGTGAAAAAAAGGCTCGAAGCGTTGAGGATTCCTTCAATGCTTGCACGCCATTTATCGCCCCCTTTGGTCTGTGAAATGATATTATCAGTTTGCAGCAGCGGATACTGACTTCGAATAGGACTTACATGGTTGTACATTGCAGAAGCTCCGAGTAGGAAAATACCAGCGTTATACGTCCATTCTACTTTATTAACATCGGTACAGTTGAGCGTGGTGTGAGCGCCATCGTAAAAGTGATATTGAGGGCTCATTAAGCTGACAGCTGCCACCCAGTCGTATGTTTTTTCGGCCCAATCCGCGTAGGTCTGATTGCCAGTGTAAACAGCAAGTCTGGCCGCTAAATTGAAGAACGCTCCGTTTGAGATGGTATTTTTGTAGTCATAGCCCGTATTAAAGGTGAAGATCTGCCATCGCAGTCCTCCGTTGCAGAACTGATTGTCCCACCGAATGGCCTGTGTATTAAAGACCGCTTGGGCTAGAGCAAGCCATTGGGGCTTTCCGGCCGGAGGATCTGGGAATTTGTTTTCTGCTGCTGACATCGCAGCTAAACCCCAAAAGCCTTGGTCATCATTACCTTCTGTTTTTGTTTGGTTGGGCGTCATGTAATCTTCCAGCGGTCCAGCTTGGAAGAGCATTCCTTGCGTCACTTCGTCATTGTAGGTACTGTCTCCAGTGTAATGCCAGTAATCGATCAATGCACCAAACATGGCTCCAGCCTCCCACCAGTAGTAAGGTTGTGGTAGGTTTCCTGGTATGTCTCCTGTGTGATTCCCAGTGTAATATTTCATCATGCCGTAAGCGCAAGTACTCGCAGCAGATTTGATGGATGCTATCGAGTAGGAAGGTCAGCCATAAACTGTGCTTGCTGATAAAGTCTCAAGCCAAACCCAGAGCAACAGCAGTGCTAACATACCGGGATCATCTATGTTCAAGGTGATTGCACCACAGAGTCTGCTCCCAGCCAACAATGAGGTTGTAAGAGCAAGCCATGAGGATACCAGTTCCCCCCCCCTAGAGTGTGCTATGCCCCTCATCGTGAACAGACTTGAGTATACGTAGATGATGGTTCTCAATTAAAGAAGCGGAACGGAAAGGGAGATAGTTGAAGTTGATAGTCTCGATGTCTCCAAAATTTCGCGCGCAGGAGGTGCCCCTCGTAGCTCAGACGTCCGTATATTGTTGCTTCCGATCTATCCCATAGATGCACGTGGTTGTTGTATGGTTGTTGTATTCTATGCTGTTCGAAGGAGTGGCAATAGGACCAGGTCGGTATGAGCAGTTACCGAAACCCTCTGCTAGCCAAGATCTAGTGAGCGACCAAGAGTATCGATCAATGAATGAATGCCTATCGTATAAGTGTATGGGGCTGTGATGGAGAAGAACTGTTGTCTCGAGCAATACAGGCAAGGGTCCACGCGAATTGGATACCCCTGTAATCGATCTGATGACGCGGCGAGGCAATCGGTTGCTACGACAAAGAATGGAAGAATAATTTCACGAATATGGAAGACATTATTGTTATGCCTATAGTCATTTCGCATCCGTCACAAGCTCCTTTGACACGGTATAGGATGATCATGGAGTTAGACTTGACTCTTCCAACGTTCCAAAGAGACTCCTGGTACACACAGCGTCTCGGTCAACCGCTCATTCTGTTCTAAAAATGGATCTACAAGCGGGAGGAATACGAATGCTTACCTTACTACTTCCGTACGGAGACTCCGTACTACTACTACTACTACTACTACTATAGATATAACTACTTACGGAGTAAAGGTAGAGAGAACAGCCATATGATACGCATACTACTAGGAATTCCATCATGCTGTACAACGTAATTTGTTGATTTTCCAGATCGCCCAAAAAACGACTTTGCTACCAGTGAGGCTGTGATTAGAATACCCGCCACGTCACATGACCTCCGCCATAGGCCGAAAAGCCCTTTCAATCGGTCCCAAAATCCTTCCATCAACACCTCACTTCTAAGCATTCATCACAACGGCAGTCAATACCATTTGCAATTGTACCAAACACATCTCGCGACTTGAGATATCAAAGCTCGGCTTCTAGCGACTATAGGGTTGCTGTCTACTCTAAACTGCCTGTTTCCCCTGGCTGTCACCTTCACTTTGATCGTGAACCATCAACAACAGTTCTGAATCATTCGTACCCATCATCCTAAACTGGCTTGGCGATTATCTTAACCCACTTTACGACATAAAATCCAAACAGCAACAATGGCAGCTCGCGAGCAACCTTACGATCCATACATTCCTTCAGGACATGCAGCACAGAATGGAGGCCAACAACATGGGGGAGACAGTAGAACGGCAGCGCTTCAAGCGGTAGGTCTATCCCACGCTTTACCACACACGTTCCCCTCTTTGCGGGCAAGTACTTCGTGTTCTGAGAGTTGTGGAGGGTCAAACTTTCATGCAGCTACGAAAACACTACAGGCTTTGCACATATCGACATTGCTCTTCTCTTCGTGGTGTCATAGACTTCCAGGGTTGAACCTTACGATCTGAAGCCTTTGCGTATACACAGAATGGACGCTCAAACGACGCTCCAAGCACTTTGGCTTGGTGTTAAACCAACATATACAATATTTCGCAATACGCACATTTTGAATGCGACACACTGCAAGCGCTTCCATGTCTCATTCTTGCGAAATGAGCAGCTCAAGTTTGCTGACCCCTGTAATTTTGACAGAAAATTACCGAGACTGTCGGTATCATGAAACAGAATCTCACTGACACTGAAGCACGCGGAGCCGAAATTCATAAACTTCAAGATACATCGGATCGGCTTGACGAATCGTCATATAATTTTAGGAAAAGCGCTAAGAAAGTCAAGAGGAAGATGTGCATGAGCAACTTGAAGTGGTGGTTTGTTTTGGCTGCCGTGGTGGCCCTCATTATTCTCGTCTCTGTTGTTGGTAAGTCGACAATGTGCAGACCGAAGTGGCAACAAATGCTGATAGGACTTCTACAGCTGCCGTGGAAAATAAGAAGAAGAACCACTAGCCAACGAGTTTAACCTTAGCTCTGCATCAACCAACGTTTCATACCCCACGGCGACAGACTGCTTGATGGTTTTCACGTCGCTTGACAAATGTGCAACTGGTCATGGATTTTTCAGCTTCAGGGTATGCGAATGGAGTTTGAGGTGTTGCGCAGTAGTCGGCCCTGGTTCTGCTGTAATACTAGGCTCGAGGATGCTGTGTGGACTTTTAACAGCGGATGAAGAGGCGGAGATACTTGGTTGAGCTTTTCACATGCATGTTATGGTTTTTTCGTGCTCTTGATGTCCAATTCTGCAGGCCTTTGACTACATTGTTTTGCCCTCCTGCTGCATTTGTGCCAGCATGTGACCTTGCTAACATAACGCAAAGCATCCGGTTAACAATAAAGGTCGATCGGTAGGCAGGGTTCCAGTGGAGAGGCACAAACTTACCTAGAGAAGACGTCAAGGTCGAAGAGCAGCCATTCACAAATTAAGCCAATCCACCACGAACACCAGGGGTTGCATATCAAATCATTCTCATGCATTCAGCCCAACTAACTTGATCTCCATCATTCTGTTTTACACCCCCTCTATTATGCCACTGGGATTACCCTGGGGAACATAGTCCTACTCTTCCAGACCTCAACCTCACAGCTAGAGCTTCCGCCAGTCAGATATTCGCAGCCCTCACAGTACGCCTATCAAAGCTGTAGAACGCGACAGCTCGTGTTCGAATAGTTCTTCCACGGTCATAGCAGTGTTGATGGAGGCCAATCAAAGTAGTCTTAGGGGCTTAATGGTATTCTCGGAAACATGTACCTTTGCTACGTAGGTAGCTGCTGCGTAGATTCCATCACCTTAACTCGATGCCCCCTCGCGCCATCATATACATTGAGCGCCTTCATGAAGTCAGAATTATGCTTTTAGCTTGCCAGGCTGTACTAGGTGGACTTAGAATACACTGCCCCACAAGGTAAGACTAGTCAAGCATATGTAAGTTGCATTTCATCTTAGAGAATGTGCAAAACATACCCCCGTTGCCTGAACAGTTCTGCCTTCGCTTTAAATGGTAAGATTCTAACATTGCGTGCAATGCCCCAAAGTCATCTCCTTGCCACCGTTACAAATGAAGGTCGTCAAGCAGGACAGGGTTGCGGGAGACGATGTTGAGCAAGCCTTTTGTGACATACACAATCAGCCTGAGGATCTACGCAAGCAAATGATCGAAATTGCACAATACATGCGCCCAAGAGAAGGTGCTCGAGATTGGGCCAAAAGTCTGCGCCTCTTGGTTCAATACCAGACAGAGGAGACACAGGCACGGCGCTCCAATCTCCTAGAGAAAGGTCACCAAAGCCATCGGTTTGACCCCCAAAAAGCAGACTGTGCATGCAAGAATCTGCCACCATTTGCGAGTAACAATTCGCTGTCTCTGAGATTAGGAGGACGAAACGATTACCCAGACTGCGTCCACTACGTAGCAGTCTCTTACTGCTGGCAGCGTAACGACGAGACGCAGCCTCCGCCTCCAACTCGTCTGCATGCAGAACGATTGGTTAATGGTTGCGATATTAGATCCCTCCGTACACCATCTAGCGTACTTGACCGAGCAATCTCATATGCAGTCAATCATGATATACGCGCAATCTGGATAGATCAAGAATGCATTGATCAATCCGATGCAGAAGACAAACAAGTTGGTATTCAAGCCATGGATTTGGTCTACCAGCGGTCCAGTCACCCACTCGGCATACTGGATACTTACATTGAGACACAAGTCCAAATGGATGCCTTCGCTGCCATGGTCAAGGGCACGTCCTGCGAGCCCGACCAGCTAGAGGGTATGGACGAGGTTCTCGAGATGCTAACAGACGATCAATGGTTTTACAGAGCCTGGACACTACAGGAATCCACTTCAGCAGAAATGAGTATGGTTCTTCTTATAGGCTGCGATTACCAACTTGACACACCAGCCTTCTTTGGGACTATACCTGGAGAAATACAAATTCCTATCGAGGATTTCCAGGACGCACTTCTCAGTGTCCGCTGCGTGATCGAAGAGTTGCTAGCCTCTTCCGAAGTGGACAAGGGTACAGCAATCAATGCTTCGAACAACGCGGATGTGTTATGGAATCTGATGCCGATCATATATTCGGGCTGGCCAAACACTGTTCATCGCCGTCAAGCTTGCAATGCTGCGCAGGCTGCTACATTTCTTGAAAACCGAGAGAACTCGGTCTTCTCCGATCGACTTGCTATACTAGCAAACTTGTGTAATTACGAAAAGAGAATCGACACTATGGTGATGGAGACAGGTAATTATGGCCTTTCTACTTGTGCGTTGACACTTGCAACTCTTAATGGAGACACTTCTTTGCTCGGTGGCTACAATGGTACGTACCGAAGTACATACCATTTTGAAGAGTTCGACCCCTTGCTATCGTTTGCGAATGATCATCGGAACAATGGAGACAGCTACTACACTTGCACTTCTCCTTCAACTTCGTATGGTTTCTCATGGGGTCCGGATTCGATGGGATGTTTGAAAAACATAGAGTATCTGGAGGAGAATACTAGAGGCTTCCGGGTGAGACCAGCAGCTCTATCCCAAGATGGTCTGGCACTGGACGGTGTTTTATGGCAAACGTCTCATTGGGTTCCTTTACCTGATCTGCAACAGCAGTTTGCTTCAAGATTTCAGCAGGAGGTCCGAAAGCAAGAGATTGGAGCACAGAACAGGACTCCAGACTTTGAATACTCGGAATGGCACTCTTCACATAGCTCTGCTAATGATCTAGTTCGAGAATTTATATGGTCGCTATTGTTACACCTAGTGGACGAAAAATTACTGGAGCTCGCGCAAACTCTATGGAATCACTTCCAGCCGATAGGTACAGACAACGGATCACCATCCACGTACGCACCATATGGGCACTCACTTGCCACAATCTTCCGACTTCCCGGCGGTTCATGGATTCCACTCCAAGCGTCTCTAGCGGTCAGCAAGGCGTACATTCGCGAGAGTCTCCGAACAAATCCAGTCTTCGTCGGAAAAGCATCAGTCACTCGGTTTCTGATAGAGGAAGTCTGTAACAGTGGAGGGCTACTGTGTGGTAGTCCGATTGACTGCTTCACGGACCAAGAGCCCTATGTGGTGTTCGATTCTTGCAAAGAAGGCGATCTTGTGTTCACTCCCTCCACTGAGCTAGGTGACATGACAGCCATAACACCAGAATACCGAAACGAGGCGCTCTCATGGAAAGTCATTCGTACCGGGAGCACATCAGGGCAAGATGAAATCTTGCACTGTTCGAGTAGAAAGCTTGGGCTCTGGCGTGTAGACGGCCTGCCGACTAAAACTTACGTTCTTGATTGACTGTGTCAGCATAATCCTCAGCCTCTGATGCACCCAGATCACCTTTTCAGATTTCCTATGCTAATGTAAAGTTCCTTTACAAGGCTCGGAAATCTCGGTTACCAGACCAACCTTTTAGTCATGCGGTTGCTCAAATATAGCGGCCGAGTCTTGGAATGCTATACATACCTAAAAAAGGCCCTTACCAAGCGTGTTCTTGTACTAGTCAAATCAGTCAATCAGGATAAATATCAGGACTATCAGCCAAGTTCTGGACTTTGGAAGCTAGCATGTCTACGCATCCCCAAATGATTCGGGATCTACAGTACTCCTGTCTTAACTTCCTCCACGACTGTCCCAACACAACTGTCGGCTATCGAACCTGATGATCCAGGCTCTATCTCGACAGACGTATGCGAAAGATAAACATGTCGCAAGCACACTTCCAAAACCACCGCAACCTTTCCATCGATACACTCCACCCTACCCTACCCTTCCCCATCCCCCACCACCCACCTCTTTTCCCCTTTCTAGCCTTTCCACCCTTGCCCTTTCCATTATCCCCTTTCGCAGCCCACCCTCTCCCACTTTTCCTTTTTCCCATTCCGCTTTCCCCTTGCCCTACAAACCCCCACTCGCACTGAAACCAGGGGCTGAGGCGGGAGATGGGGAAGATTGGGGTTAGCTTTTTTTCTCGAGATCCGGGGGATTCACATGGTAGGGAAGGTGGTGGATACTTGACCGGTGGGTGGTTGGGTGGAGAAGAGGGGGGATGGGATGTGCATAGTGGTGTTTTTGGTATGGGGTTTGTCAGGGGTTTCGGTTGGTGGTATGGTGGGGGTTTAGATGGGTTCGAGCGGTATATCTGGTGTTTGTTTTGGTCGTGCGCCGGTATGGTGTTGTCATCACATCGAAACGTAGCAAAAACTTTGAATATATAATTTTTAATCCTATATTTCCCTACGAAATATCCATTCTATGTACACCCTAATAGACCTTATACGCACCTAATATCCCAACCCACCAAACCTACCCCTCCACCAACTTCAATAACCCCTCGAGATTAATACTCTTGGGCCGCTCAATCGGCAGCCCCAGCGCGCGATCCCAAATCAACTGCGCCAGCGGCCCCAACCCCCGACTAACCCCAAACGTAGCCGTGTAGTAGAGCGTCTCATGGAACCCATAATGATGGAACAGCACCCCCGACGACGAATCGACATTTGGATACGGGTTCTTGGTTTTGCCATGCTCCTTGAGCACCTGAGGCGCGATTTCGGAATTGCGCTTCACGAGCTCGAAGACGGGGTCGCTTGCAATTTCTGGTCTGGCAGAGGCAAAGTCCATGAGGGCTTTGAAGCGGGGGTCTGGTTTGCGGAGGACGGCGTGGCCGTAGCCGGGGACGACTTGGCCGGATTTGAGGGTGCTCCAGAGGTAGTCTTTAATGGAGGTGTCGGTGAAGGAGGTGCCGATGTGGGATTGCATTTTTAGAATCCAGCGGAGTACTTCTTGTGCGGCGAGGCTAGGGAAACGGAGGCGATTAGTAAGACTGGGGGAGATAGGGTGGGCTTGGACTTACCCGTGTAGGGGACCAGCGAGACCTTGGAGGCCAGCGCTGTAGCTTAAGAAGGGGTCACTAAGCGCGCTTCCGACGAGATGTGTTGCGTGGGCTGAGACGTTACCGCCTTCGTGGTCACCGTGCAGTGCTAGGTATAGCCGGAGGAGGTCCTGGAAGTTTTCGTTTTCTTTCCCAGCTTTGCCCAGCATAGCTGCGAAGTTGTAGGACCAGTCTTGTTCGAGATCTACCTGTGCCGGCAAAGACCCGCCGCCTCTGTATGAGTTTTGGTAGATCTTGGCGGCGATGGTTGGGAGTTTGGCGAGTAAAGAAATACTGTCATCAAATGTTGGTTCCCAGTATTCTGCTTTATTGACCCCCTTCTCGTATGCTTTGGCAAAGACTGAACCATGATTTAGCGCTGAGACAGCACAGGAAAACTGTGTCATTGGGTGCAGGTCCTTGGGAAAATTGTCAAGCATTGACTCCACGAAGTTGGGAAGAGCCGATTTTTCGGCCAATTCTCGAGAGAAGACCCGGACTTGTGATGTTGAAGGCACTTGACCCGTCAGTAACAGCCAAAACATGGCTTCAGGCAGCATTTCTGTCCCCGATGTTCCCTTGGGGAGCACCTTTTGGCAGTCCTCTATGGTCTTGCCATGAAACCTGATCCCTTCATCGGCGTCGAGGACTGAACCTTCCCATACCATTGCTTTCAGGCCTCTGCCAGCTTCGTCAAACCTATCTCCGTGGTTTAAACGGTCGTGAAGCGTACCTCATGCCGCCAATAGTATTTTCGATCTTTACTTCTCCAATGACTTTATCCCCATGACTCTTTACTTTCTTAAGTAGCTCTCTTTTTGCCGGTATTATTTCTCTCAGGGTGGCCTTGAGATCTGGTTCTGATCCCGAAGAATACGTTCTTGTGGGAATAGAGATCCATGGTCCTACGATTGGCTGGGCACGCAACCGTTAAATACTGTATCCTCATCAATGGGTAAGAAGAGCACCTTCAGAGTGTGTACAGCCGTTGAGGCTGCTCTGGTCCTCAAAAACATCGTTGCCGTACCTTTCCTGTCCGCAGGGTTAAGGGTTGAAGAGGAGGGGTCGATGGATAATAGGAAGCTCACAAAACAATTGAATGGGAGTTGTATTGTCTAACCAGCCCGGTGGAGAATGTGACAGCTGAACAGCAAATGAGCTAATTTCTTGAACTTCTCACGGTCGCCATACCAAAGTCTTGAACTCTGGAATCTTTTACTCCGCAGGGGAAAGCCGAGGTTTCTCCGGGTTCCGCTCTCGCAATGACGTATTTCCATCGGCCGACAGGAAACGGACATGGCACTCTCAATAAGGTAGATATATGTTTACAAAGTGCCTTATTGGCAGTCACCCACAGCACAGCCCACACCTAGGCCCATGCCACATTGCCTGCTCGTTCCACGGAAGGTCCATTGTTTGGTGCTTCCAGGACATAGGATCGACGAGCTGGAACTGTTCAATCGAAGCGAGGTGGGTTTTCCTGGAATTTTATTTCTCGTGATTTCTGCAGCAGCCCAATGGTCTAATATTGAATTCTCAGTAGTTGATCTCTTTTATACCTCCTATACCCATACCACCATGCTGCGGAACGCTGCCAGAACGTTAGAAAGACGATCCGCATTGAAATGCTCGCGAGTTGGCGTTTCCCTCAGGCCCAGCTTTATTACAGGAAATATGCCGAGTCACTCTACTAACGTTAGGCGCTCGGGATCGTATGCCCTACCAGCTGATTCGTATCAATTGCTCGCCACAGAAGAGAAAACAGGTTCGGCAGAGGACGCACTGTTCGAAAAAGAAATAGAAGATGTGAAGCAGTGGTGGACCACCGAGAGATACATTGGGATCAGAAGGCCATATTCGGCGGAAGACGTGGTCAGCAAAAGAGGGACACTTCAACAGTCATATCCAAGCTCCTTGATGGCAAGGAAGCTATTCCATTTATTTCGGGATAAAGCAGCCGCAAGAGAGCCAGTACATACCAGTGCGTCATCTTCTCGAACTATCGGTGGTTCAAGAACTGACGGCTGAACAATTATCAGTGGGGGCTATTGATCCTGTTCAGATGACCCAACAAGCTGCAAACCAGGAAGTTCTGTACATCTCTGGCTGGGCTTGCTCTTCGGTTCTAACAAGTACGAACGAGGTGTCGCCTGATTTTGGTGATTACCCCTACAACACTGTGCCAAACCAAGTACAGCGGCTATTCAAAGCCCAACAACTACACGACAGGAAACATTGGGATGCTCGGAGGAAGATGACCGCGAATCAGAGAATGCAAACACCATACATAGATTATATGAGGCCGATTATTGCAGATGGTGATACAGGGTGAGCTATTCAAAGTATTTACCAATTACCAAAGGCTGATGGAGAAAAGCCATGGGGGACTGACAGCAGTAATGAAGCTCGCGAAATTGTTCGCTGAAAACGGCGCTGCCGCTGTGCACTTTGAAGATCAACTGCATGGCGGTAAGAAATGCGGTCATCTGGCGGGCAAAGTCCTTGTACCCATGGGAGAACATATCAATCGATTGGTAGCCACGAGGTTCCAATGGGACCTGATGGGCTGTGAAAACCTTGTAATAGCTAGGACCGACTCGGAATCTGGAAAGCTCCTTAGCAGTGCAATCGATGTACGAGATCATGAATTCATCCTTGGCGTAACTGAAGACTCTGAGCCTTTGGCTCAGACCCTGCAAGCAATGGAGCTAGAAGGCGCAACAGGAGAAGATATCGACAGATATGAAGCAGATTGGGTAAAGAAGCACAAACTTATGACATTCGACGAAGGTAGGCCCAAATTCTTCGCCACGTAAGGTAGGCAGAGAGACTAACTGTCACTCGATCTTCCTTAGCCGTCGTTCAGCAGCTCCAAACTGAGGGTGCAGATGCCAGCAATATTGAAGCGTATACTTCCCGGGTCAAGAAAGATCGAAACCTCCCCCTCTCCAGACGGCGTACTCTTGCAGCCCAGTATACTAAATCGCCAGTCTTCTTTTCGTGGGACATTCCAAGGACTCGAGAAGGGTTCTACCATTATAAAGCAGGATTGCCAGCCGCGACCAAGAGAGCCATCGAATTTGCTCCATTTGCTGATCTGCTCTGGCTTGAAACCGCCGATCCAAGTGTAGAGAAAGCGGGTGGATTTGCTGGAGAAATCAGAGCAGCTTTCCCCGGCAAGCACTTGGTGTATAATCTCAGCCCGTCATTTAACTGGATGGGCCAAGGTTTTGATGAACAGTCTCTAAAGTCTTTCATATGGGACCTCGCAAAACATGGGTAGGTTCCCAATCAAAAAATTGGCGCTGTTGCTGAATATATGTATAGCTTTGTACTGCAACTGATCTCTCTTGCTGGCCTCCATTCGACGGCGGTGACAACAGCGGAGCTATCCAAACAGTTCAAGGAAGATGGCATGCTGGCCTATGTGAATCTCATTCAGAGGCGTGAAAAGGAGTTAGGTGTAGATGTATTGATGCATCAGAAATGGAGTGGTGCCGCATATGTTGATGGTATCCTGGGTGCAATCCAAAGTGGTAGTAGTTCGAGCAGGAGTATGGGGGAGGGTAATACAGAAAATGGTAAGTGGCTTCCTAGAGGTCAGCAGTTCAAATTCAGTATGGTTAGCTGATCGGCTCGGGTGCGAAAGGATTTTGAACGATTGCTGGAAACAAGCACTTAGGCCTTACTGTCCGAGTTATGCGCGAAGCTGATGTTGCCGAAAGTGTGTTCTTCCTAGATATCCAGCCCTGATGTCAACGGATAGAACATAGGGTATCGATTCGCAACAGCACACATCATGTATGTTTGAGTCTAACCAACGATCTTCGATAACTAGTCTTACTGCAATATCGCTTCCCTGCCCTCCGACTAAGCTCATTACAGAACGTCTGAAGCCACAGCAACCACCTCTACCTCTGGCCCCTCCGCAGGAGACAATGAGCATTATGACGAGAGTGAAAATCAACCACACGATATGGACGATCGGTCTAATATCGAGGCCCACCAGAGGCAGCTGGAAACTACTACACCGAGAGAACCAAACAGCGACGGCTCCATCAGACTGTCTCGTTTGAAGGTGCGCAAACTGACCTCCTTTAACAATCTAGCTTAGGAGCAGAAGAAAAAAGCTAAGCCGAAGGAGGCGGAAGAAAAAGCGAGGGAGGCGGAGTAGGAAGCGGCAGAGGAGAAAACCGTGGAAGGGGAAAACCAAGAACCCAATTCAGCAGAGGCCTGAAGTTGTTCGTACCGGCGGTTCACTCCTTGAGTTTTCATCAATCGTTACATTTCTTTGCTGTCTTTCGCGGGCTGCAATCGAGTAGTATCCAAGAAGACAGCGTGGCTGGAAAACGAGATATCACGATCGTGAGGGAAAACAAGAGTGCTTCCCTTCTCATACTACCAAACTACCAAACCCTAATAGCAAGGTGCATCTTTTAAATTTGATACACCACAAAGACAGGGGCGTGATCTAAGATCAAAATAATTGGGTCATGATATGTAGTACGGATACTGTTGTACCAATCATCCTGTACTCTGTGCCCTAAATTATGGCCATGCAGACCTGCGGAGTAAAACACTAGCACGACTAGGTACTTTTAGCTTATCTTAGCGTCGGATCAATTGCTGACGGCACCGAAGCTGAAATTTCTATCTAAAATCGGATAGAATAATGAATAACAATCCCACCCCTCTCACCGTTTCGCTTTTTCTCGAACATCCACATGTGAGGGTCGCTGGTCTTCCCTCTTTCTGTCACATCTCCACTCCTCTACCAGCCTTCTATTTGGAGCCTGTACTTGTCTTTGTTCTAGTACTCCACTCCGCCTTCCATTCACTGCGCACTAGGAACGACTGTCGGCAATCCTACAATTTTCGCAGTTATTCACAAAAGCAACCCATCACCTTGAACCACACCCAAGATACACAGGGTAGAGAATGCCACACCAAGTATCTCCTCCCGTCGTACACGCCATGATCTCCAAATCCTCGACACCCTCGGGGGTGCCGCCCACCCCAGAGGAGATCTCATCCTTTCTCGATACTGTCTTCAAGGCGCAAACCTCCCAAGCCTCTCTCGATGCAGCGTATGCTCTCACAAATCTCCTAATCAATTCGGTTGGTTTCCGCGGCTTTCGTGCATACGGCGTATTAGATGAGGTTAGGAAAGCTGCAGCAGACAAGAAAGATGGCTCAAGACGTGAAAGTGCCATGATCCTGTTGGGTGCGCTCTTCGAAAGATTCCCTGCGACACAACGGATAAGTGAAGTCACGTTTCTTGTACAAGATGGAGGGATCGTTTCGTCGGCACTGGATGCCCTCGCGGACAAGGGAGCTGTGGTTCGCGAGTCCGCGCAGTATGCCTTAGATGCCCTGTTCGCCAATCTCTCGCCCGAGAGCATGGTAGTAGGACTACTTCCAGCGCTCTCAAAATATCTTGGAAAGAGATCTGGCAAGTGGCAAGGCGCTGTTGGTGCCTATGAACTAATTGGGCGAATGGCTGACAAGGGCAAAATGGGTACGGGCAGCAAGGAGGAAGAGAGTATCAAAGACGTCCTCAGAGAATCAATGGGCAAGAAACTCGCTGGTCTGATACCGACTGTCGAGGCGGGCATGCATGATCTCAAGGCCGAAGTATGTGTCGGCCCCAGGTTTGGTTCGCTCTTTGTATACTGATGATTGCTGTAGGTCGAAAAGCAAGCGCTGAAAACGATAACCTCATTGACGACACTGCTCTCTAACGACGATGTCGCCCCTCGAATACCGCTTTTGATCAAGACTATGCAAAACCCATCGACCGAGACACTACAGAAAGCCATCCATGCCTTGTCGCAAACCACTTTTGTTGCAATTGTCACGTCTCCCGTCCTCGCTCTACTTACGCCTCTTCTAGAACGGTCTTTGAACACACCAACCACTCCTCAAGAAGTCCTGCGACAGACTGTAGTAGTGGTGGAAAATCTAACAAAACTTGTCCATGACCCAGTTGAAGCGAGAACATTCCTACCGAAATTATTACCTGGTGTACAAGGCGTTAAGGAGAGGGCATCGCTTCCCGAGGTCCGAGAACTTGCTGCTAGATCTCTGAGTATTATTAAGAAGGCGATGGGAGACGACGACGGTAGTATCACCAAGGGACAGATCGCTCCGACGACTTCCGAGAATGTACTTGCAGTCTTAGAGAAAGAGGTCAAGGCACACGGCGGCCTCGTAGGCTTCCCAGGTGATCTTGATCTATGGGTCCTTACAAAACAATACATCGCAGAAATGGTGGTACAGGATGTAACCCTTCGTCAGGTGTCGCGCATCGGCCTCTCAAGTGGTCCGTATTTGAAGCACCTACTCAACGATAACCAGTCGGATGTAGTGGCCGAAGCTCTGCAAAAGCATTTCGTCGAAGAGGATCACCGCAAGTTTGGCCAACCCATCAAGCCTGCTTCTGGTGAGATTGAAATTGTTAACACCGATTTCTCACTAGCTTACGGCGGGATGCTATTGCTATCACACACCAACATCACACTACATAAAGGTCATCGATATGGTCTTTGTGGGCGTAATGGTGCTGGGAAATCTACTTTGATGCGGAGTATTGCTAATGGCAAGCTTGAAGGCTTTCCAAGCAAAGAGCAGTTGAGGACTTGCTTTGTCGAACATAATCAAGGCGAGGATGCTGACTTGAGTATTCTCGAATTTATGGTCAAAGACCCAGAGCTGGCGGCCGAGGGAAGAGACAGAATCTCTGCGGTTTTGGCAGAAGTCGGTCTCACCGCTGGTCCCAACGGTCGCCAACAAGACAAGGTCGGGTCGTTATCTGGAGGATGGAAAATGAAGCTCGCACTCGCTCGTGCTATGTTGATGCGTGCGGATGTACTCTTATTGGACGAACCGACGAATCATCTGGATGTCGGTAACGTCAAGTGGTTGGAAGAGTACCTTGAGAGCCACACTGAGATCACGAGTTTGATTGTCAGTCACGACTCGGGGTTCTTGGACAACGTGTGCACAGACATCTATCATTACGAAGGAAAGAAGCTGGTTTGCTACCCTGGAAACCTTGCCGCATTTGTGCGAGTCAAGCCGGAAGCCAAAAGCTATTATACGCTCTCAGCGTCCCAAGTGAAATTCAAGTTTCCTTCCCCTGGCCTATTGACTGGGGTCAAATCCAACACCAAAGCGATTATTCGAATGTCCAACTGCACTTATACATACCCTAGCGCATCGAAGCCCTCGCTTCAAGACGTCACATGCGCTCTGACTTTGTCCTCTCGAACGGCTATCATTGGTGCCAACGGTGCCGGCAAGTCTACTCTGATAAAATTACTGACTGGGGAGACTATCCCTCAACAAGGTCGTGTTGAGAAGCACCCTAATCTACGTATTGGTTATATCAAGCAACACGCTCTTGAACACGTCGAAATGCATATGGAGAAGACGCCCAATCAGTATCTGCAATGGCGCTACGCAAACGGAGACGATCGCGAGGTCTTGATGAAGCAGACTCGAGTTCTTACGCCAGAAGATCAAGCACAGATGAACAAACTTGTCGAGTTACCCGGTATGACTGGTCGACGGATAGAGAATTTAATGGGAAGGCAGAAGTACAAGAAATCCTTCCAATACGAGGTGAAGTGGGTTGGCATGCTGCCAAAGCACAACTCCCAGGTTTCTCGCGAGACTCTGCTTGAGTTGGGGTTCGACAAGCTTGTGCAGGAATTTGACGACCATGAAGCCTCGAGAGAAGGACTCGGATTCCGTACCCTGGAGCCTAAGGTTATATCGAAACACTTTGAAGACATCGGACTCGACCCGGAAATCGCCGATCACAATGAAATCTCCGGTCTCTCTGGCGGTCAAAAGGTCAAGGTGGTGCTTGCAGGTGCCATGTGGAACAACCCTCATCTGCTCGTCCTTGACGAACCGACCAATTATTTGGATCGGGACTCGCTCGGTGGTCTCGCTGTTGCTATTCGCGACTACAGGGGCGGCGTGGTGATGATTTCCCACAACGAAGAATTCGTCGGCGCCCTCTGCCCCGAACAATGGCACGTTGCCGACGGCCGTGTGACGCACAAGGGACATTTGGCCGTCTCAATGGATCGCTTCGAAGACAGCCGGCCTGGCAGCAGCGCGGCAAGCAGTAATGTCTCGAGCGCTTCGGCGTCAGCGGTCAACTCTGGTGCAGAGGATGGTGGGGATATGAAGTTTAAATCGAAAAAGAAGAAGAAGATGACGAGGGCTCAGCTGAAGGATAGAGAAGTTCGAAGGCGGTTGAGGCATATTGAATGGTACGTTCCGATTCCCCCATGGTCTCCACTTCCTGTTCACTAACGTTTCATGCAGGCTCAACAGCCCCAAGGGTACTCCCCACCCTCCAGACAGTGATGATGATGCATAGGAACCGGGACGGGAAAAGCGTTTTGCTATTCAGTCGGGATCTGTAATGGAGTTTTCTAGAGGGCAATTGTGGGGCTTTTTGCCGCCAGATACCTGGGACCTGCGACATGACGGAAGCTCACACGATAGAGGCGTTTTGTATGTTAAGCATGAGTGGCCTCTAATGATGATGCCTAAGGCCTCATGATATTGTAGGGGGAACAACCCGGATCAGTAATCTTTATTCCTGTTTGGATCATCATCCCACCAGCAGTTGATTGACACAAGGAACGGAGCAACAATATTGGGGCGTCGTAACGTAGTCGGTCGAGGCCCCCGCATGTCAGCCCACCAAAACATGGAATGCAAAAGTCACCATCACCCAAACATGATGCAGCATGCAGATCTCTAAGATTCCTAATGTTTTTTTAGGTAGACATGATCTATGTATGTACTCCGTACTCCGTATACGTTAGGTTGAGCAAGCGACAGACAGTTCGGCAAAGAATGATTTCACAACAAAACAAAAAGGAAACCTTGCGCAAGCGAGGGCCGGGTCTTCGTACTTACTGTAGAATATGTACTGTAGATTGCTAGTAGTGTGTGAGTTGTGACCGGAGCGTTGGTGAAGGTTGGCCTACATATCAATATTGGCCTACTGTAATATAGCAGCCACTACAATACTTCCTTTACCTTACACAACCTATTCGACTATTGTTGTTCGTGGGCAGCGTCATGCTCTACTCCTCAATACATACCCTGATCTCGCACATGTACCTCCCGCGTACCATCGTTCGATAGGCTGACTGCGGGGCAATGGCATAGAGCGAAACCGCACTGTCGGGTTTTCAATGGCCTGGACCCGGTTATAAGACGTGCAATCGACGCATGGTCAGCATCTTGCATAGGTACCTTAAGGTAGCTGATGAAGTGAGATCTGATAATTGTCTATTCCGGTAAAGGTGTGTCTTCTACAGTAGGAAGCTATCTACCGTTTTGTGCCGCAATGAGCGCTAGCCCCAACTAGGCTAGCGGGCAGTGTAATGGCACTGCAACTACTATGTTCCTAATTAGGAATTATGTTCCCAATTGGACGACTACTCCTCCTGCTTTCATTATTACTCCTCCTGCTCCTACTATTGCTCCTACTGCAGCTCCTATTGCTTCAACAGTAGCCTTTCCTCTATTCCAATTGCGTATGAAAATAAGTAGCCCATGGTCATGGTACGCCTGAAGTGGTCGATACTCTAACCGATAAGCCCTAAGAGATAAGAAGACCCGAAGTTCCGTATGTTGCTATCGATTATCTATGAATCTATGATATGAGACCATCGTGCTTCAATCAGTATCAGTGAAGCTTCGACATCCCCAAATTCCCTAATTGTACATATATTTCAATTCTGTCGCCAAAGTCCTGCGCCGCCCTGATATTCACTCCGAGTGGGTTCGGTCCTCATGTGATCCGTTCCATGCATGGGGACAAAACACCCGCACCTGAACCTGCACCTGCACCTGGACCTTGCGAACAACATCCACCCATTCCAACCCTTCAATCGCAACCATGATGGATGAGAAGAATGACTTTGAAAGTGCCCGCGCGCTGTCCCACGACAACATGGCTGATCTCAAATCCCTTGATTCCGATGCCTTCAAGCTAGCCGAAATGGGTTATACCCAGGACATGAAACGGAATTACTCCGTCCTCTCAGTCTTGGGCGTTGGCTTTTCTCTCACCAACTCATGGTTTGGAATCTCTGCGGCCCTGATCACTGGCATCAACTCTGGTGGTCCCGTGTGCATCGTCTATGGCCTCATCCTCATCGCCTTGATATCAACTTGTGTTGGCATCTCACTGTCTGAATTGGCCAGTGCTTACCCGAATGCTGGCGGACAGTACTTCTGGGCCAACGAATTAGCTCCTAAGAGATATGCCAATTTTGTGTCTTATTTGACTGGCTGGTTCGCTTGGGCAGGGAGTATCTTTACCTCCGCAAGTGTCGCTTTGGCAGTCGGGATTGCTGGGGTTGGATGCTGGGCGTTGTCTCATCCAGACTTGTAAGTACCTCCCGAGTTCGATGCGTTTTCCTTCTAATATCAGTAGCACCATCCATCCGTGGAATGTCTTTGTTAGCTACCAAGTTGTCAATGTCTTCTCATTCCTCTTCAACTGCTACGGGAAATCCCTACCAGCGATCGGCGCCGCGTCCCTCTACACCTCACTCATCTCGTTTCTTGTTATCCTGATCGTCGTCCCTGCCAAAGCCCCTACACACCAACAAGCCAAATTCGTGTTTGCGGATTTTGTCAATGGAACAGGGTGGAATCAAAATGGTATTGGTGAGAATGCCCATGTACTCTCTATCGATACTTCCCGGTTGACAACTTCCAAGCTTTTATCGTGGGCTTAATCAACTCAAACTACGCCTTTGCCTGCCTTGACTGTGCCACGCATCTCGCCGAAGAAGTCCATCGCCCTGAAAAAATGATCCCCATCGCCATCATGGGAACCGTAGCCATTGGCTTCGTGACATCCTGGTTTTACTCCATTGCCATGTTCTTCAGCATGCAGGACCTCGACGGCCTCTTCAAAGATACGACCGGCGTACCCATTCTCACTCTCTTCTATCAAGCCTTGGGTGCCAAAGCTGGTGCTATTGTTTTAGAAAGTCTGATCATGGCCACTGGAGCTACCTGCCTGATTGCCAGTCATACTTGGCAGAGCCGGCTGTGCTGGAGTTTTGCGAGGGACAAGGGAGTGCCGTTTTCGAGATATCTGAGCCATGTCAGTCCGCGCTTGGATGTACCGTTGAGGGCGCATTTCGTGAGCTGTGTGATTGTAGCGGTTCTGGGGTGCTTGTATCTAGGTTCGACTGTTGCTTTTTACAGGTGAGCAACCTCCTTGATTTAGGATATTTATGTGCATCTGGAGACGGGACCTGGGGACACCTGCCATCCAGGATATTTCTTTCCTGTCCGACCACAACCTCCGCATTAATTGCCGTTCACCCGGCCTTGCTCTCATACTCTTGAGGTCGCCACCGGCAGCAGTATCTTTCGCATCTCTTCCAAGCCGAATTCCAATCGCTCCATGTTGGCAGTCCCGCAGGCTGGAGAATCTCAGGTGGCCGGTCCTGATAATGCTCCAACGTGCAATACCCGCGTTGTAGTATCCAGGTTAACCCGAGTGCTAAAGCTTGAGTTTCCAACCCGCCACCATCCCTGAAGGTCTAATCATCCGCTTGACCAAGCCTTCGTTTAGCGGGTCTTTCAAGTTCTCCCAAGTCGCGCTTCCATCCGACCTTGAAACAAGAATTTTTCTTTCATCGACCATAAGTAGCAACGTCTAATACTGCTACTCCATTCTAGCATGGTTACCGCCTGCATCGTCCTCCTCTACCTCTCCTACTCCATCCCCGTCCTCTGCCTCCTTCTCCGCGGCCGCAACAACATCCTCCACGGCCCGTTCTGGATGGGCTCTCTGGGCCTCTTCTCCAACATCGTCCTGCTCGCTTGGACGGGTTTTACGCTTATTATGTACTCGTTCCCGCCGGTTATGCCTGTCAAGGCTGGTAGTGAGCTTTCCCCTTTCATACTTTTCATGTTGTGAGGGTGGCAAGGGAAGTAGCTGATGGAGACGTGGATAGATATGAACTACGTCTGCGCCGTCTACGGCGTCGTCGTCTTCATCGTCGTCGTTGACTGGACGACCAGGGGCCGCTATCATTTCCGCGGGCAGGCGACAAGGCACGAACAAGCGGCTGGTTTGAACGTGGACCATGTCGTCAGCTAGTCTAAGCTGAGGGTCCTTGAATCCCTTGAGCAAGAGTTTCTACACTGCTGGAAAGGAGAAGACCCATGAGCCAGCATACTCGTAGTTGGACAGCCATATCCAATGTCAGGCAGAGCGCGCCTCTATTTGCACAACTACTAGATCTCACCAGCCAAAGCTAGAGCTACAGCACTACCAGCATGGCAATCCTCCTTTTTCCATGAAATCACATTTTTCGCTACCAAGGACTAGGGGCATGAGGGTTTATCCTGGAGCTGAAATACATAGAACCGGAACCAAGCTGTATCATCTCCAAAATAACTATTCCCTCCCATCCCACGCCCCCTTACACAACCTCCTATCCTTCCCTCCCATAAACAAAACACCCCACCCATCCCTTCCCACCACCCACCTCCCACAACCAAATGCACTCCCCACACCCTCAACATCCCGCATCCTGTCTGTTCACCTCTCTTGCCTTTCATTGCATCACATCACATCACATCACATTTCACCTCCTTAAACCCATTCATAAACAAATCACCTCACTCATTCCTTCCCTTCCACAACCAAATCCACTCCCCACATTCTCAACATCCCGCATTCTGTCTGTTCACCTTCCTTGCCTTTCACCACACCACATCACACCACCCCCGTAAATTCATCCATAAACAAAACACCCCACCCATCCCTTCTCTCCCCCAACCAAATACACTCCCCACATCCTCAACATCTCGCATCCTGTTTGTTCATCTTTCTTGCCTTTCACCGCACCACACCACACCACATCACATCACATCATCTTCCCCTCTCTTAAACCCATTCATAAACAAAACATCCCATTCATCCCTTCTCTCTCCCAATCAAATTCACTCCCCACACTCTCAACATTCCGCATTCTGTCTGTTCACCTTCCTTCCCTTTCACCACACCACATCATTCCATCCCCTTAAACCCATTCATAAACAAATCATCTCACTCATCTCATCCCTTCCACAACAAAATGCACTCCTCACATTCTCAACATTTCGCATCCTGTCTGTTCACCTCATCTTCCTTCTCTTTCATCACATCATTCAACCCCCTTAAACCCATTCATAAACAAAACAAAACATCTCATTCATCTCTTCTCTCTCACAATCAAATGCACTTCCCACATTCTCAACATCCCGCATCCTGTCTGTTCATCTCTCTTGTCTTTCATCGCACCACATCACACCACACCACACCACACCACACCACCCCATCCAACCCCAACCACTACATCGATCCATATCACACAACCACTGCCCTCAATTTTCCATCAAGCTTCAAATTCAATTTAATATAATTCAATCCTTATTATATATAAGATTCCATGACCCCTTTTTTTCTTCCTTCTTTCACCTTCCTCCTTCCTCCTTCTTTTCTCTTTTCTCTTTTCTCTTTTCTCTTTTAACCCTAACCTTAACGACTTTTCCACCAACCCAACCCAAATCAAATCAAAACACCTTGGAGCATTTCAACACTTCCTGCCCAAACTTCTCGATTTAGTCATTCTTCTTTTTTTGGTTCTGATTCTGTTAGGAAGCTGGTTTTTTGGAAAATGGTGAGGGTTGTCAAGGTAGGAAAGGGAGGGTGTGAAATATTAATATTTTTGCTGGGGAGAGAGAATTAGTGGTAGGGTGAGGTGATTGTATGTGGTAGTGGTGATGGTGCAGCGATTGAACACAAATCATTCAAAACGGAACAAGAAATTAAGCAATGCAAAGATATCAACCAACAACCCCCCCCCCCCCCCCCCATATCCATCAAAGCCATCATCAAAGCCACTCCCACCACATCCTCCCCCACCACATCCTTCGCAACTAGCTCTATGTAAAACTAGCTCTATGTAAAACTAGCTCTATGTAAAACTAGCTCTAATTACGAATAGAAAAATATGTTCTTTCTATAGGTAGGTATATATGAACATAAACAGAAACAGTGAATCTTGCATTCTACTGTGTTCATCTGATGAGTAGGTATTAGATATTAAATATCAGCTATTCACGCTTTTTGATTATTATTGATTATAAAATATTGAGTATTGAGAATTGATTGTTGATTACTGTAAAAAAAAAACCGATACTCATAATCTACTATATCATTCATACATACATACAGTACATACCTTTGAATATATATTTCGGCACAATAAATTTCGCATTCTCAACCTTCCCCCCCCCTTTTTTCCTTTTTTTTTTCTTTCTTTTTTTCCCCTGTACTTCTGATCAGAAAAAGATTGATGTGACGCACGGTACGACTATTTGTTTGGGGTGATGGAAAGTACGCAGCTGTGGAGGTGGGATTGGGAAGGTATTTTTGGAGGGGGGGGCGGGGTTGAGTAATATGAGGGTGAGGGTGAGATGGTTTTTTGCTGGGACGAGGGGGAGTGGGTATTGTGTGGACGGATGGTGTAGGGGAGATGGGGTTGTTGGAAGGGTGGATGCTGGGGTTTTGGTTTTGGGTATTTGGGGTGGGGGAGGGGGAAGGAAGTTTGTTAGAAGGTACGAAGTAGAGAAGAGGATTTGTGTTTTTTATTTGGAAGGGGGTTGAAGATGGATTTTGAAGCGCAATGCGTACACGTTTGCTTCAGAATAGTTCTCTCGGTACTACGTCAGGGTGGGATGAGAAGTTGTAGGATTATAACTGCTCGGTCAATGGAAATGATTGAATTGAACTGTATATCGAGCCATCAACAGGGTATAAACAGAAGCTGATGAGGTTACTAGCAGTGTAATTGACTGCTGATATCTTTGGGAGATTCAAATTGCAGAGATTGTTGATTTTGGATGTAGACGAGGTAAGGGAGCTTTGGGAAACGCTGGTGGTAGTATTTGCCGCTGATGGTTCTGTAGCTTTTGTCCTATCCTGGTGCGAGGTTGCGGAGGATTGGACGATACTACCAGGAAAGCTATGTTATAGCGCTTATATCGGTATCTCTAGGATACTCTACCGAAGCCATAACAATGAGCAATCAATCCAAAGCCAGAGATATTCTTCATGTCTATGTCCCGCGTTTACAGCATGTACTCGTAGTACAACATCGCAGCTGCCACTACTGCCAATGCAGCGACAGATGGCGCAATCTTCTGCACCGCAAGCACCGATGTCTTCTGCCACACCACAGTGTGCATTTTGATGATGTTGTCTGGTTGATTGATACAAGGATAGGGCTCTTCTTTTGGGACGGGCCTGCCCAGGAACGTGCAAAGCGGCTCCCATCCCTGCTGAGGCTTGTACTCGAGCAGCTGGTTCTGAGGTACCACCTGCCGAACATGCTTGTAGTGATTTCGATAAGTTTGGCGAAGTTTGTCGCGATCGTTCTTGTTGCCTCCGGTCCAGATGTCGAAGATGTAGTTTAGGGTTTTCCAGTACGGCCCAGCCACTTCCTACGTATTGTATCAACGGCATTGCAACTTGTCTTGGCCGAGAGCTCAACCTACAGGTTCAAAAGAGGTGACGTAGTACATTGACCACCAGCTGAAAAGCACGTAAAAGGTTCTGTTCATTGAAGTCATCCAGCTCTCGATGTCGCGTTCAGTCAGAATGACTTTCGCATTGGGGTAAGCGGCGAGAAGCTCGTCGATGAACATGTTACAAGGGATATCGATGGTGGCCTACATATCCTTTAGCCGTCAAGACCCATAAGCAGTGCAATTCCAACAATGACGAGATATTTTCAGGGAGATCTTCTCACGCTGTAATCTTCAAGCAACTTGTCAAACTCTACTCGTTGATAAGGTACTCCCTCATTGGCATACTTGGCTCTGAGAGCCTCAAGCCAATATTTCATTGCTTTGGTGCGGTATCCTTCTATCATGTGGTATGATTTGTAGCCAAGCTTCTGGAGAGCAACTTGCATTGCTGGAAACGCTCAGCTGTATGAATGAGACAGAACCTGGAGCAAAACAAACACATCGTCCCAGTTCGGGAAAAGCCAAAAGCCAGGACTTGCATCTCTACAGGTCGCGGAGAGACCGAAGCAACCTCGTCAATGAGCCTGCGCCCATTTGCAGGCATTCTCGACGGCCAGATGATCAGGTTGTACCGCTGCGAATGATCCGTGAATCTGCGATTTTGAAGTGTCTAAAGATCACTTGAAAATGTTTCTGATGTGTTTGTAGGTGTGAGGCTAGGAACTAGCTGTAGCCCTCGAGAGACGTAACATGGTAGGGTAAGGTTGGTGTAACCTTAGTACGGTATGTGCTCTACCGATCCATGGTCGTAAGAAACAATACCACATGCAAGCCTTGACACAGGCCGCATTGATCACGGTGTAGTGGTACGTTGTAGTTGTTTCCGGTTATCATTATTGAAGTAGGTCTGGTGAGAACCAATCGGAGCAAGCGAGCATTATTCTATAGTCGCGCGCTTGGGATGCGTTCACCCGCGTCACCAAACCATCATATTGCGAGAAGCTATCACCTTGACACCTTTTCCTGGAGTGAAATCACCTTGGTAAAACTGGTAAGTTTCGATAGTTCGCCTGGTGGTCCACCAAGATCTGTTAGGTTGCGGTATAGCTATGCTGGAAGAACACATACGGAACAGCATCGAAAGGCAACGGTCTGTCCGATAGGGCCGCCTGTCATCCTTCCCGTTCTTGCCCTGCCACGATATGGGTGGACCGATCCGTCATGAAATGTATACGGTAAAAACCAGCTAAAACATAGTAGTATCACTACACCTTCGTCGCCTACAGAGCTCAGCCTTGTCTGACGATCATTTCGCATCTTTGTAGAATGCCATGCATTCTATAAAAAAGAAAAGAAAAGTCACCCACTTATGTATGATGCTGTCTTTTTGCCTTATCCGTAAACACGTGTTGCTTAGATTCCATACCGTCTTGAAAGCCTGGGCCTTTGACTCGATTTCGCCATCTGTTCCTCTTCGCTATTATGATCACAATGTCGAGGGCCTGATATCATCTCCAGCTCGCTGATGAGTAAATTGTCAAAGGTCCTCAGCATGCCACAAGAGAATATTGATGCATCCAAGCCAATGCATGTTTTCGGCGTTGACTCGCTAGTAGCTGTGGAGATTCGCAATTGGTTCAACAAGAAGTTGAATGCCAACGTCACGGTCTTCGATATATTGGGAAATGCGAGTATTTCTCAATTGTGTTTTGAAGCTACTGGGAAAAGTTGATATTATTAGCCCTGCCAGTGTGAAATTGCCGCAGTATTCAGATATCAATACACGAGAATCCTCCTTTTCCACTTTCTGCTCGCTCGCGAGTATCATAGGCTCGATCTCGTGTCTTCCTCGCCTTTAAATCGAATGTATTATACCATCTGCCTCTTATCGCGCAGTGGTCTTAGCAAAAAGAACTTCCGGCGGGTAGGGAGGTACCGTAGTACATAGTGACTTTAAGAAGGACTTACGCTAGTAAGATTTGGTATTATTGTAAATCATGCTATCTACTGGTAACAATTAGGAATGCGGCACCTTTACGGAAATACCGCATCTGATTTACGATCCTTGAAATATCATCTAATTGGCGCGTCAATATCCCCTTCTCATTTCTCAGCCTGTTTGTGGCACCATTCAAAAAAAAAACTTCATACTTTCTGGAGCCAATTGTTCATCATTTGCCGTTCCATTGAAAGAATACCTGCAGCCAAATGCAGATGCTTATAGACTTCATAGCTTCATGTTGATACAGGAGAATACAGGGTTGATGCCATGGGCTGACAAGGCGACCCCCCAAGACTCTTTATCCAGAACAATCAGTAGATCGCTGCCAAATGGAAAAAACGTTGTTGCGGTTTCGCGAGGAGGGCAGTTGTGACGGTAGATGGCTTGTCCTGGGTTTCTGGCCAGCTTAGATTTTAAGAGTTTTCTGCTGAATGATTTTTAACTCTTTCTCAATATTGCGTGTTACAGCCGCTCTTTTTATCGCAGAAGGAATTTGACTATAGACCGCAATAGCGAGGAGAGACGATTTGATTCGCACAATGCCCAAACGAAGCCCCGAAACCACTTCATCGGGCGTTGAGCAAGGGCAAGTATCGCCACTGCAAGCACAGAGCGCCATTACAAACTTTCTTAGAGGATGGACACTTCATGTGGCAACTACAGGGTGCATTCTCCCTTTCGAGCTTAACATAATGGAACCAGCTGATCTCGATCTATGGATAGGCTTTGTCTGGCTGTGTTTCTGGCAAGCATGGAAGTCTCTATTGTATCAACGTCGTTAGTAGCTATCACAGACGGTTTATAAGGATTCGGTCAGAGCAGCTGGATTATCTCCGCCTATATGCTCATTTACACTGGTAGATTGATATCAATAGATCCTTCGCTTACTGTCTGCTAAGGCTTCTTGATCGTCTGGGCCAAGCTCAGCGACATTTTTGGGCGGAAGTCATCACTTGTATGCTCCCTTGGGCTATTCATTGTCTTTTTCTAGAGCATGTAGAGCAGCGAGAACAATGTCGCAACTATGAGAGGTCTTCGATTCGTTTATATCCAAGTATTTTCGATGGCTCGCAACATGTCAGGATCATTCTTCGAGCATTCAAAGGTATAGGGGTTTCCCACCTTCCGCATCCCCTTTCCCGCCGCTATCCCTTCCACCCACCCCCACTCCCACCCCCTCTCCAGCCTCCCCATCTCTTCACACTTCCCTTACCCTTCTATCATCTCTGAATTCTGAAAATCCTAGCTCGAGACGAAACGTAATAAAGATGAGATGTGGTGGAGCGGCGTTTGGGATGAAAGATGATGGGATAAAATGAAATGGATGGGATGGGACGGTATGAGAGGCGGGAAAAAGAATGGCCAAGACGTGGAGGTGAGGATGGAGACTTTTACCAGTCTCAAACAAGTTCCCCCGTCCTTGGGTCTGAGAACCCTTCTTCAGAAAAGCATTTCTAGGAAGCAGATATTGCACATGTGGTAACCACATCGGAGGACGGAGATGGCTCGTAAACCTGTCTATTATGCCTCTCCATCCTTTTGTTGAAGTAATGATGGGTGTATGCGTTAGAAAGGGGCGACATAAGTGTAGGTTAATTCTGCCCTTCTTTCTGTTCGTTTGTTTATTTGTGCGGGTATGCACGAAGTTGTGCTAGAAGAATCTACACTATAGAAACGGTAAGCCAAGTCCCCCAACTTACCCAACCCCCAAATCCCATTTTTATCCCATCCTAATCATTCACCCCCCCCCCCCCCCCCCCCCACGGACCCCTGTGATTCTAAAACCTCATCTCCCCCCCACTCGCCCTCTCCTTCAACGGAATGCCCTCAAACTCCGCAAATCCGAGCGCTAAATTCATATTCTGCTGTGCCTGCGTCGCCGCACCCTTTAATAAGTTATCAATCGTCACGCAAATCACTACTCTCTTCCCCTCGCTATGGACGCCGAAGCCACCGACCTCGACGCCGTGGGTGCCGCTGATGGCTTTGACGGAGGGGGGTTCGCCGGTAATTTTGACGAGGGGCTCGCCGGCGTAGCGGTCTTGGTAGAGGGTGCGGATGTTGCGGGAGGTGATGGGGGAGGCGAGTGGGATGGAGATGGTGTGCTGCAGCGAGAGAGGCAAACGTTAGCAGGGAGGGTGGTTAAAGAACGTATCGGAAGCTTACGTGGATGCCCTGAAACCAGACGGCGACGTGGGGGATGAAAGCAACGGGGTGGCCTAGCTGAGTAGAAATTTCGCGTTCGTGGATGTGGTCTGTGAGACTGTAGGGGATAATATTGTTTGTAAGGTTTTCGAGATCGTTTTTGGGGCTCGGCTTTGTGCCTGCGCCTGAATAGCCTGATACGCCAAAGACGGTTGGTTGGCCGCCTAGATGCGGGATTAGTGGAGCGATTCCGATCTGAGCTGCGGTAGCGTAACAGCCTGGGTTGGATATTCGGGTGGCTTGGGCAATTTTTGCTCGGTCGACGAGTTCTGGGAGGCCATAGGTCCAAGCACTATCAAACCTGTAGTCTGCGCTCAGGTCTACGATGACTGTCTGGTTGTTGCCGACCTCTTCGATGGCATCGACAAAAGGCTTGCAGACGCCATTAGGAAGGGCCATGACCCAGCAGTCAATCTCACCTTTTTCTTCCATCCGTCGAACGTCATCAGCTGTTAGATTTTCGTAGGTAATTTCTCTTTTGTCGTAGCCTTTGAGCTTTTGTCCAGCTAGCTCTCGCGACGAAACATGGCGAAGATCCATGTTGGGATGAGCATTGAGGAGGTTGATCAGCGCTTGACCTGTGTAGCCTCTTGCACCGATAAGAGCGACTCTGGCAGGTTCCTTATTTGAAGAGTTCTTTGCACCAAAAGGGGGGTTGGGATTAGTTGTTGTGGCGTAGGTGCGTGATGAAAGAGCTAAAGGTCTTATCCGATGCTGCCTTGCGCTTCGCCATACATTCGATCTATTCAAACAATCACTCTTCGTCGAGTACGCTCTTGCTTGCTGTGCACGTGGGCCTAGATTCATGGCCGCCCTGGCGGCCTTCTGAAGCCGCGATTCGAGATTAATGTCCCCAAACATATCACGCCCATGCTTTCCAAACTCCAGCATAAGCTCTTTAACCTCATCACCACTTTCGATGCCATACCAAAAAAGGACTTCTCCATCTTTCGTAAGGCTACCCTCTGCTTTGTCGAAGAACCAGGTCAAGTTTTCGTCGTCTGTCTTGACGGTCCACATGAGCTTCGGAAAGTCTTTTTTGATGCTTGCAAAAACGTTGTCGGATACATTGGTAAGCCATCCTGCCTTGGTAATCGTAAATGTAGCCAGGTGAGCTAGGGAAGATCCAGCTTGAGGCGGAAGAACGATAGCCATAGCTTCCATTGGCTCATCAAAATAGGCTTTAAAATCATGCTCACCCAGGCCTTGCACATATCTATCAACGGTCGCTCGAGCGTCTAGACCTTCTCGGTCACGGACTAGCACCTCTTTGAAAGCCACGATATTCTCAAATTGTGACAAGCTTGTACTGGTGTGTACTTTATTACCTCTTCGGAGCAGTGTCCCTGCTCCTGTATCCGTGAATAGCTCTTTCTGTAGATCTGCGGGATGTATGATAGCAACGCTTGACGATCTAGGTAGATCCATCAAAAGCTCTTTCAATTCCTTGATTTTTAGCCTAGTACCGTGTCTGACCCACCACTGAGACATTAACTCATCGTACTCTTCGTCGAGGTTTATCGCTGATATTTTTTCTTGCGTATCACCGTTGAAGAGGCCACCCTTTTCCGACAAGTATACAATCTTCAAGGGTTGAAGAGCTCGAGCCAACTCACCCGCAGCCACATCCGCATTAACGTTGAGTACCTGTCCCTCGGCGCTTTCGGCCATAGAAGTCAAGATTGGAAGGCACCCTGCTCTTATAGCAGCTTCAATTGGCTTTTTGTCAACCTTGTTAATCTTTCCCACTAGGTTGTATTTCTCTTTGTCTAGATAGTCTGCAGCAAAGACTCCCGAGGTGATCGGACGTGCTCTTACACCCATATCCTCTAATGCCTCGACCAACTTGAGATTCTCTTCCAGAAATAAAGACCTTGCCAATGCCAATGTCTTCCCATCTGTTATCCGTATCCCGCCTTCAAACTGTGGTTCCACCCCTGCAGCCTCGAGCATTCGATTCAGTTGAGGTCCAGCGCCATGGACCACCACAGGAAAAAGTCCAATATGATTGAGAAAGGCGAGAGCAGACGACAGAGTCTGTAGATGTTCAGTGATAATGGCGCCACCGACCTTGATTACCGCAAATTGCTGGGATTTGACAGAGCTGAAATGAGCCAGGTATTGTTGGACTTCTCTTTTAGACCCAATGTTGCTCAGGAGCTGAACGACAGTTGACCGTGTGGAAAACCGAGAGTCGGCGGGTGAGGAGTACTGCCTTTGTGAGTCACTCAACGACGAGGAAGCCACTGGGAGTATTATGTGCCGTGCTGGAGAAAGCTGTGGCCAGGAACGTATATAGGAGCTTGCCGGCAGGCAGCAAAGGGCTCTCGCCGCAGTCCTGGAACGAAGGCAGAGCATGGCTGCTACTCTTCCTTATCCCAGCATGCGGCTATGGAGGCGGTTTTGTAAAACTCCAGAGGCGGTTGCTTAACCACTCGTGCTCTTCTTCTTGCTTCGTTGCTGGAAAACACAATGTCGGGATCCGATGAGCTGGGGGGGCAGGGGCCTCAAGAACCAGGCTCAGCGCCCCATACCAATTATGGAGGAATATCACAGACTGACAGCACACTGCCCAGAAATTTGTATGCCCAAGGGGTGTTCTTAACGATTTTCTTGTACATCCGATTTATCAAGGGGAAAAAGAAAGCTGCGATATCGCAAATACCTTATTTCCCCACTAAAAAAAGTGACAGAAGCTTAGTAGGTATTCGGCTATTTATGGCTTTGTGGGTTAGCGCTGTCGGCGCCGCATGTGTAGATATTATAGGGCTAGACGAATCATAGTCACGTGAACATATAGGACTCTGTACATAGATACCATAATGTTTGGATCCCACCTCTCTATTCTGTGCATGCGCGTATATACAAGTTCTCGCATACGTCTAGCGTGTGCGCATGTAACGTCTTGAGACATTTGAAGAGGCTTATAAGTTCGGCTCAGGCATTATTGGCGTATTCCAACGTGGCCTGTGGCATCACTATCCTTGCCACCTGATCTTGTCACTACGCAGCATGCTTGCTAGACCAATGGGTAGAAGCCTCTTCTCCCCCATACTCAAACTTCCAAACCTCTTGAGCACATCACCACCGTATAGTTGTGCTACCCACTGGTAATATGGAGTCATCCCATGCCAATCACCGTGAATCTCGCATTTAGCCTCCAATTTTGGTGGCAACTTTTCCAGTGCATCTTCCACCTCCGACATCCGTTCAACTTTACGAATCCTCGGTTCCCCCAAAAGGTCAGTATACGCGTCCCACAGGGGATAACTCGTTTCCTCGAGGTAGCGGGTATATTCTTCAAGACTCATAAAGGGTTCGTCTTCTGCGGGGACATATGCAGAGCGGCTGTTCGTGTGACTTCCGATTTCGCCATCATTGTAAGCTTTCCTTGCAACCAGATACGATTCCTCCTCGCGCTCGAAGGCTTGCTCAATTCGCTCCATAGGGTCTTGATAGGCATCCGCGTGGACAAGGAGTAATGGGATGAGTGGATTTTGGAGATCCAGTCCGCCGAGCTCAATAGGGAAGTAGAAGAAACCATGAGAAATGTCTGTCATCTGGAAACGTTCGGCCACCATTCTCTTTAGATATCCGATGGCACTGTCTTCGATGTCTTTACCAGCAGTGAACAGCTTTCGTTGTATTCGAGCGAATAATTCAATGATCAGGTCTATGTGTTGCTGACCAAGACAGTCGGCTGGCTGCCCAAAATGTGTGGCGAAGAATCTCGAAACATAGGTATTCCACGCTTGAACCCAAGCTAAGACGCTTTTGCAAGCCGATAGCTGTCGTCGTAGTTCTTCTATATGATCGTCGACTTCTTTGTCGTCTATCACCCACTTCCCGGACGCGCTGAGTCTGAGAAACCCCCACTGTACCGAGCCTTTGGGGAGCCCCTCAGCTGTAACAGCAGACTCGGATTTCCCTCTTATTTGGATGGAGCCAGTCTTCTCCGTATTGAGAGATAGTCCCATCACCTCTGTGAATTCTCTGATAGCCTTCCAAGCAGTGATAGCCATTTCGTCTTGACCCCAGAACCACAGGTCATCGTGAAACCTGTAGAGGTTGGTACTCGTTGCCTGGTTGACAGAGAAATCCAGGCAGAACAGAACGGCTTCTCCTAAAGCATCGCTGAGGACATGTTGAATTGGAACGCCATTTCGTCGCACCTGAGTCTGGGCCTCGGGACCATCATGAGCGAATATGATGGGTGCTTCTAGGAACTTTCTAAAGAATTTAAGCCATTTTTCTGGTACGCCAAAAAATTCCAGTACGGCAAAGATCGTAGCATGAGGGAGTGATGGTCCAAACCACTTGAAGTCAGATTGTAGGATCGTGAAGGAACCATAGAGGCGGGTGTTGACGAGAGACTCAGTGGTAACCAAGTGAAGAATGGACTGTTTGATGGCAACTGGTGATTTTACCTCGCTGTCCTCGTCTGTGCTTAAGTCACCGTAATCTCGAGGTTTCTCGCTGATGCTCGACGGTAGTTGCGTCAATAAGAAGTCGCGTTGATATTTGGAACGCCTCTCATTTCTGACCGTCGACGAGTTCTCATCGCCTCCACCCAATCCAACCCTTCCTTCTCTTCCTCCGGCTCCCCTCTCGGAATGTGCTCCACGGCTGGAACCAAGAAAGCCTTCTCTTCTTTGCCTAGCTTTCCTGTCGAGCGACCGGAAAGAGGATTGCTTCCAGGCACCAGAATGGAAAAATTCCATGAATACGGTCTTCAAATGTACAGCCCACATGGTACCGATAAAGTGCAAGAATAAAGCTTGTAAGATCTCTTCATCCATGAAGACACGATACTTCCCGTTGAGGTGCCGTCGCATATCTAGCGGGATTGGGTTGTCACCCCATGACCACGAGTCTATCGCATCCAACTCCATGTTCAGAACATCTGCCAGCTCAACCAAGACCAGAGGGTTGCTTTGAAACTCAACGATTGCATTCCTTTTGTCACGAGATAGCAAATCCATGCGCAATAACCCCTTAATGCACCATTCCACGACATCGGGGGTAAAGTTTCCTAACCGCAGATTGTCCTTGATGTGCTCTTTAAGGTTTTCCAAAGGCGTCTTAGAGAGCTTCTTGGCATTTGAAGTGGCGCCGAAAAGGTTTGTAGATAGTCCTTGATGGTAACAGGGTCGGATTTCGTAGAAGTGTTGAACACAATCGATTCCCATTCTGCTCGCTGTTCATGCATTTCCGCACGACCAACCTGCTCAAACGAGTCCTGCGAAGCTGTATCTGACTCTGCGTGGGTAAGACCAACCGATCCTGACACTGCATCATTCGGATGTTCTAGCCACTCCGTGACAAGCTTCCCAAACAGTGAAGCGTATTGGTATTTGCGGGATTGGATATCTAGAGCTTTTTCAAATGTTACCTGCCACTCTTCTAGCAAGCTTGGAGACACTGAATTATCATGGCGAGATTGATTTAGAAATCGTTGAACGTTCTTGGTAAAAAGAACATCCAATACCACCTTGTCTTCTTGTTTGAGAAACCAGTCTAGGAGGAGACGGATTCTCTGAGACTGGCTTAACTCATTTCTAACGTCGCCAAGGAGCGACTTCTTCTCGGATTCGAATGCATCACGTTGGGTTGAGAGAGCTGTGAGCTTGGTGGCTGTTATACGGTGCATCGACTGTGAAAGAGCTGTAGAAGAAGCCATGTTACTTGTTGATGGACTATCAGTACGGTACGTAGATTACTTTGTAAAGATGCTTTCGATAAGATACATGGAGGGAATAACGACAGGTAATCGCTTTGACTGACGCAGAATATGAGACGGAACAGGTGCTTTAGGCCGGCATTCTATGAGTCAGGCAAGAAAGAGTCATATAGAATAACGGAGAGATTCGACGAAGATTGAAGAAGAACAGTGCGGCCGTAGGATGCTTGTAAGTACTGTAGCCTTGGGTTCAAAGAAGCTTTGGTGCCAGCCCTAGGGCGCAATGCCATCGAACCATTGTCAACGCGAACTCTGTTGGTGTTGGTACCTATGTATAGTAACTAGCGATCGATGCACGGGCCACATATTCTACTGGGCTGAACTAGTTGGACTGTCCTGGTTGAATATTGCGAGGCATTTAGCACTTCCATTTCATATCTACATACCTTACCGGGTTAACCATATGTACTGTGGTAATAGAATAAAAGATCTTAGAATCTTCAATTTCGATTGGCTCAAAAAGGTACTGATCACGTGATCTTCTGTCCCGCAACCCTGTGACCGAACATTCAAAATATCTGTTTGCTTCCTCTTCAGGTCCCGTTGCACGTATTTTCAGTGCTCTTCATCTGTGTCATGCCATGTGATCAGACTATCGTATCGTATGCAATGTCATACATTGCATCAAGTCTGAGCCAATGGCCGAAGACAGTTACGCGCTGCCGTCCGATTGAAGCATACCTCATCTTCGATCAAACTCTGAACAAGGGTGTGATAAAAGAGGGGAATCGCGACCGACGAGGCGATCATATATGTCTCCCTCTAAGAATCTCACATCGCAAGATAGTATTGTCTCTCGAACCACGCAAGAGATTTAAAGACCAGGCAACAAAATGATCTTCGACCAATGATCAAAGCCTCTCAAACCCAAGGATAAAATTGTATAATATCTGTCAAGATCGAAGTTGAATGAGTTGAATTGAGGGATTGAGACCGTTGCTTGAATAATTGATTGTGCAAAGAGGAAATTAAAATGTATTTAATACGAATGCTAGGCTTGGTGGCCTTGATTGCGGCCTTGGTACCAGTAGTGTAAGTCTAAGAAGAAAGCGGATTTCCGAGGACTTTTCCCTGAAATGTCTTTGGCCAGCCGTAGCTGACTTTACACCAGTCCTGGAGACCGGACCGCCAACAAGCGGGCAACTGCAATAGACCCGGTATATGACTACGTCGTCGTGGGCTCTGGACCTGGTGGCGGACCCCTTGCAGCTCGTCTAGCCATTGCAGGACACAGAGTGCTCCTCATCGATGCCGGAGATGACCAGGGCAACAGTATACTCCAGCAGGTCCCTCCACTGCAACTGCAATCTACCCAGGATCCGGCGCAGCGGTGGGACTATTTCGTGCACCATTATGCTGACAATACTAGGCAAGAGAAGGACTCCAAGTTCGTCTGGCGGACGCCGGATGGTGGGACTTTTGTCAATACACCAGGAGTGAATACAGCTCCGCCGGCTGGTTCTACTCCGCTTGGAATCCTCTACCCAAGAGCGGGAACATTGGGTGGATGCACAGGGCATAATGCCATGATCACCATCTACCCGCACAACAGCGATTGGGCTAATATTGCTTCCATCACTGGCGATTCTTCTTGGGCGCCGGACAATATGCGAACGTATTTCGAACGACTTGAGAGAAACCGATATCTCCCAAATGGCATTGTCGGTCACGGCTTTGATGGGTGGCTCGAGACGAGTCTAACGGACCTAGATCTTGTCGTTGAGGATCGGAAACTGATCTCCTTGGTGGTAGCAGCCGCCACAGCGATGGGTAAATCCCTGCTTGGAATCATCGTTACCACCGTGACGGGCCTTGGTGAAGTTCTTACGCAAGATATCAATGCCGACACCCCTAACAGAGATCAGCAGCAAGATCTCTACCAGGTGCCGCTGACCGTAGGGGACACGAGCGTCAAGCGTACCGGCCCGCGGGACTTCATTATGGATACTGTAAATGCAGTGAATTCGGATGGCTCGCGGAAATATGTCTTAGATATCAGTCTCAACACACTCGTGACCAAGGTCCGCTTCGACACAAGCAGTTCCACCCCCAAAGCAGTAGGCGTCGATTTCCTGACAGGAAACAGTCTCTACCGCGCCGACCCTCGTTCTGGCGGCGCCCCAGCGGGCACACCAGGAAGCGTTAACGCCAGCCGTGAAGTGATCCTCTCGGCCGGCGCCTTCAACACGCCACAACTGCTCAAACTCAGCGGGATCGGTCCCGCCGATGAACTCAAGAGCCTTTCCATCCCCGTGCTTGTTGACCTCCCCGGTGTCGGCACCAACCTGCAAGACCGCTACGAGACCAGTCTTGTCGGCAAGACCACATCCGACTTTGTCGTCACCTCCAAATGCACATTCCAGCGCACGCAGCCAGACCCTTGCCTCGTGCAATACCAAACCGCGCTCTTGCCCAAGGGACCCGGTCTGCTCTCAAAGGGTATCTACACTTCCAACGGCATCGCCGTCGCCATGGTGCGCAAGTCATCTGCCGCGGCCGCGACCGACCCGCCGGACCTGCTCATCAGCGGCGCGCCCGCCTTTTTCTCGGGTTGCTACCCTGGCTACGACAACTTCGGCCTCTCTGACGCCCGCCACTGGGCCTGGATCGTGCTGAAGGCACACTCGCGCAACAACGCGGGCACTGTCAAGCTCCGCTCCACAGACCCGCGCGACACCCCCATCATCAACCTCAACTACTTTGACACTGGCACGACAGCCGGTGGCGCCGACGAGCTCGACCTGCAGGCCGTGTACGAGGCGATGCAATTTTCGCGCAAAATCTTCGACGTCCTGGTCCCACTTGATGGCGCCTTCACCGAAGTCTGGCCAGACCCACTCTCATCCGTCAACGCCAGCACCGAGGCTGGCATGAAGGATTTCATCAGGAACGAAGCGTGGGGCCATCACGCGAGCTGCACATGCCCGATCGGCGCGGACGGAGATCCGAATGCGGTGCTGGATAGCAAGTTTAGGGTTCGAGGGACGACGAGTTTGAGGGTCGTCGACGCGAGTGCGTTTCCCAAGATTCCGGGGTTCTATATTGCTGTGCCAATCTATATGATTAGTGAGAAGGCGGCGGATTCGATTTTGGCGGATGCGACGGCGGCGTGAAGGTGAGAAAAGGGCATGGATCGAGGGGAAAGTTGCTAATGTGCTGGTTAATGAAGAATGGCAACGGTAATGGATGGATGTCGCATTAATAACGAAGTTAAAACGAGTACTACATGGAATAATCTTTTCTTTCCCTTTACTTTCTCTCTTTCCAGGGAAAGTGTAACAAGGCTGTCGAACGGGAATATCATTCTCTCATGAACACTTAGCAAAGCGCCCATTTCTTTCTCCTTCACCCACCTTCTTGTGCAGCAACCATCTCCCCTCAACCCAGCTCTCTGCCCCCTAAAATTAGAGAACCTCCGCTCACGCTCCACCAAGCGTATCTGAAGTCTAACCTCTACAGGAAGGAATAAAGAAATATCGATGAATACAAGCTGTGCAATAGAGCAAGCAAACAGAGGATATTGTCGTGGATATTGTAGCTGGGGATGGATCTCGACTATTGGGATAATGATGGATTGTTGAATAGTCCAGTACGTAGTTGTTTTAGACGCAGCTGGTTTCAGATTAGTTGTATCGTGTTCTCGGTTTAGAAATGAAGGCAATGGTAGCAACGTTTGGGGACCTCTTCTTACTGACAAGGACGCTCGATGACGTCGCCAATGCAACGACCAATATCTGACTTAGTACCATGCGCACAACCTTCTGAGTTACCGAGGGATGTTGCCTTCCCCACCACAGTCACTATTCTTGACATCGTAAATGACATACGAAGTCTGTCCCGTTCTACGTCACTAACCGCTGCCCTTTTGACATCAACCTGATCATTCATCTCCTGGTCATGGTTATCCCGATCCGGCAGATGACGAAAGGACCAGAATCTCATCTTGGGCTCCATCTTCTGCCTCTCAATCGTGATGATAGTCGCCTCTTTGATACGGACATCTAGAATCCGGAACCTCAACTGATGCTGTAAATGTTACGTGGGAGAAGTTTGGGCAGATGGTCGAAACCTGTATTGGGCCACAATGGTTGACATTGATGCTTTCCGTGGCGTAAAGGTCGTCTCGGCTAAAGAAATCCCCGAATGAGGCCTGGTACTCGAAAAACAGGCGAGTGGGCTTTCCAAAAAACGAATTATAGACGTCGAGCATGAAGCGATGGAGTTTCTAAGTCTTCCTACGAGCCACATTGACTGGTATGAGGACCTTTGTTGCCGGTTCAAGGAGCGAGACTGAAAGCATCGCCATGACGAGCGAGGTCCCATTCGACGAAACAGGCTCAAGGCGAGCTATTGAAAGGAACATAAAGGTCCAGCCGATACCTTGAAGAATTAGAAAAGTGCTAGTTTTTCACAAAATGGATCTTCGGTTAATTAGAGGAATATGTAAGACAAGAAGGTGACATATCCAGGTCTAAGGCTCGATTAACAAGGGTCTTGTTTGATTCCACACGGGAGATATTACTGTGATACCTGGACCCAACAAGGCAGAGGCTATTAGCGGTATATACATATGCGTCCAAGGCTTCCTATACGCCAATCCTGTAGCTGGACTTAGGTGTCCTTGTTCTCGGCTGGTTTCTTTTTATTCCAAGTTGGTGTCGAGGTTTCCCAGTCGATACATCGAAACTCCTTTCGCGGCTCCTCTGCATCCGTTTCCGTCGCGTTCATCTCCCAAAGATACCAAGCCGATGCTAGCCATTCCTCAAAGCCATTGAATCCTCGAAGTTGCTTTATCCGCTCTCGGATACGTGACTCAGCGCATAAAGTAGCAGAGTCTCTATCAATGAAGACTTTCTTATACTTCATGGGCCACGACCGTCTTACAAGCTCTATCGAGATTGCCAAATCCTGGCGAGACTGTACGATTGCTTCTCTGACAGTTGGAGCCGAATACTTTGCATGGCGATCTGGAGGATTGCACACATAATAGCCGGTCCTGATGTAAATTCGACGTAGCAGACGCACGTATCGTGGCGGAAGCCTGTCCAGAAAGCCAAGTGGGCCATCTGCAAAGCCAGATACACGGAATATAAAGGTATTCTCACCATAGAGAACCATTGTAGCTTCTGCATGAACTTGACGATTCAGAAGAAGAAGAGGCAGAACAGCATCTTTCTCAAACAATCCGATCTTGAAAACAGCATCATCCGCTGCTATTGGGCGCCAGAGGTCGTTACGCGGACCGTAATGGAGCGTGCTGACTAAAATACATCGATACACTTTTGTTCGAACCTCCAACGGTAGACGCAGAAAAGGGAAGAAACGACGGGGGCATTCCATCGAGGTTTTTCATAGAGTCTCTCTGTGGTCTTGTTCTTCGGTGAAATGCTCAGCTGAATCGATTGAGAACCTTCAACAATAGAAGTCGTGGGAATTCGGCGTTGCGTAGCGCTGAAGATCAGTGTAGGCAGCACAGGCAGATCTGCGCCACTTTTCCACACGCCGCAATCAATATCAAAACCCTTGCCTCCTTTATCCATTCCTTTAACTGCATGGGCTGAGTTCTCAGTTGCAAATATATATTTCTTCTACCTTTATCTCAACGGCGTAAAAAGAAAATGGTAACATCTAGAAACCGATGATCCCGCGTTATTAAGTAGGTATACAGGAGATGTGGTGATGAATCCGTAGAGCTCTATTTAGCTTGTTGCGCTCTCTCAAGAATCTTTCTAAAATCATTGCTAGGAAAGCGCTCGATATGCAAGGAGAAACTAGACCTCTAGGACCTTGATCTGTCTTGCCAATGCTTCTGTTGTATGAGTAGAACAAAAGATGACGACAATGCGAGTGCAAAATTGGCCATATAGCCAGAAGGTTGTGAGGAAGATCCATCAGTACCTTGTTGACAGTACAAAAAGTCTTATTACAAATCGACATCAGGAATTTTATCAGTTCTTCGTCGATAATTGATAGTCTTCTGAGAAATCACAGGAAGGTTGATGTTTTTGATAATCCGACGCGGATGATACTGCGCGTCCGTTAAAACATTCCTTACTCGTGAAACACAGCGACTGGCTATCGTGAAGAGGGGAAGATGTAAAGCTAGCCAGGCAATTTGTAGACACAGCACGAGGGTCATGCAAGTTGCCATTAATCCATGCTGGGCTCCGATAACATGTGACTTCACTGGCGTGACTGGGTACTTCAGAAGCCGGGTCTCTCTAATAAGATAGTCGACATCCATCCTTTGAAGAAACTGATAGCTTCAGCCAACTTACTAAGAAGGATTTTGTAGTCACTGGCAGCTCTTATTTCAGCATCCATCAGCATGTCTACCACCAAGCAGAACTTCCTCCGTGCGACAACTATCGTAAGTATTTCAACGATTCTAGAAGAACCCTGAGCCTCACTGCAGACAGGTCCTCCTTACCGGCCTCGTCATCACCGCATGGTATGCACAGCTTTACCAATACCCTTTTTGGTCCCATCTAATAGCGTCGCAGCATCTCCCTATCCAGAATCAGATCCCTCTCCCTCCCCATCTCAACCATCACCGCCACCGCCGCACTCATCCTCCCCTTCATCAACGTCGCCGGCATCCAACAGGCCCAAGCACTCATCACCCGCTCCACCAAACTCCACGGCCCCAACCAACTCTCCTTCTCCTGGAAACCCCTCGCCGCACTCGTACTCCTCACAATCTACGAAACCGCCATCGCGACCCTCGCCCTCACGCACATGGCACCTCCCAGCGATCTAGCATGCCATCTAGATCGACAATGGGCTCAGCTCTATTCGAATAAGAACGCGGGCGCGATCAGAAGGATCCAGGACGTGCATGAGTGTTGCGGGCTTCATCATATAAAGGAGAAGGCCTGGCCGTTCCAGGACCAGCATCATGCGGCTGATGCTTGCGCGACAATGTTTGGGAGGCAGGAGAGTTGTTTTGGGGCGTGGAGGCGTGATGAGCAAGTTTATGCTGGGTTGTTGCTTTTGGTGGCTGTGGTGTCGTTCCTCATAAAGGTGAGTTTCATTGTTTTGCTCCTTTGCTCCTTTGAACTAACGACACTAACTCGCATCCTCTATCTTAGCTTTCTCTCTACCTCCTCTACCGCACCCGCAGCTCCTTGTTCCATCCGACACAGAGCCGCTACCACACCATCACCGCCGGTGACGCCGAAGACGACCCAGTCAACGGGCCTAACGGTCACACGGATGGCGTCCGCGGCAGGATCGAGGGCGCGTACCGTGATGACCCAGAAGCGGGGGCAGATGACGGCGGCAGTGATGGAGCGGCGGTGCCGAACGGGGCTGATAATGTCGAGAGCACGGATCATGGTCCCATTATGCAGCCGTCGAGGCTGAGGCATGAGGGTAATGGGTGGGGGGAGTAGAGGTATCGTGGCTGGGGGTGATTGGAGGAGGTAGGGGGTTTGGAGGGTGTGGTTTTTATGGCCGAGAAATCCCAGGTGAAGGACTCTTGATAATGAGGTTGGCTTTCTATGTGTTGCTTTTGAAATTAGCCTGGATTGAAGCATCTGCTGGGGGGTAGGTAAAAGCGGGAGAAATTGCTTGTGCGAACATTGATTAGACATGAGGGTTTCTAGCTGTACGAGCCTTCTTGATTTAATCGCCCGAAAGAATAATGGAGTTGATACTCGGAGAGCATGGAAACGTACAGCAAGATAAGCAGTGAGCTGTAAGTCTTCTTCGCCATATCACCTACTTTGACAATTCTCCACCTAGGCACAAAATCGCAACGCAATCCTCCCTTCAACCCCCAACCAAGACCATGGCATTCAACCCATTTGCCAAACTTTGAATCCCTCTGATTCGCTTCTCGTCTGCGTCTTCTGCGTTCTATCCAATTGCCCACCTCTCCATACCGCAGTTTGAAACGACACGGCTCCCCAGTATATTTTGAAAAATCCCAACACCATCGGCATCGCCACTCATTCCGGGCAGACGAGTTGTAGTATTCCTTTTGACGCAGTGTTCGCGAAGCCACGTCGGCGCGGTAGGTAGTCAGGTACATGCTGTCGTTTGCGCTTCGTCCGCCGTGTTTCATTTCCCTTGACTTTTTGTTCTTCCTACTTCTTTGCACAGGTGTACAGCGTGCTAGCCCGCCGCGGCGTGCAATCAGGGGATAGTTTCTATATCGCCTCCACACCCATCTTTTCGCAAAGAACTGCGGGAAGCAAGCAGGGCCACGGATAGGGTTTTGGGTTGTGTCGGAGCCAATGCTCGAGGATTGCAGGAGTCATTTGACTGGATGCTGCGGTTTCTTGTATTGCGTTCGTTGTAGAGGGTGTCGTGATCGGGTAGACGGATAAAGACTTGAGAGGCCGTTTAAGCAGGTACGGCTGGGATCAGGGGCTTCGTGGGTGGTGGATCTTAGCTGGTGAGGTGGAAGGGGTGTGAGAGTGGTCGAGCTCTGAGCTCGGTATCTATCTTTCACTTCGGGAGAGACTGGAGACTAGATATGCGTTAAGCCTGCTCAGCTGAGTTCTCCGATCCAAACGCTACGATCGATTGCATTGTCCCAACTTCAGCCTTAATTATACCCGTGACTCTCTGCCTATGCTCTTAGTGCGTGACAATGGCTTAAGAGCCTGAAATCTTCCGTGACAATATCTACTTTCACCATCCTTTCTTCCAAGCTGTCATTGTGGCCTGTCAACATATTCAAACCATCAAAGGTTCCTGATCCAGGTAAGTCGCTTCTTCGTGCTTTGAAAGCCTTGAAGCCTAGTAGTCTTGTCAATTTAGGTCGAGCGAATCGCATGCCCGATGCTGGGCCTCTGCTACTAGATACTGTTCCCTAACCGAAGACCAGATGATGAAACTTTATGACCTGATCAAAGGAGGTCAAGCGAATGTTTTAGATACAGCGCGCTATGATCTTCAAAGCAGTTGGAAAATCGCAGTATAGAGTCTAAGAAAGTCATTCTTTGCTTAGACGTGAATTCGATATCAGCTTGTTGACATATATATGTATTATATACACCCCGAACTTAGGATTTGAGATTGCCGTTTTAGGTCGGGAAAGGAAGCAACTCTATGAGGGAAGATTAAGGCTTTCTGACGTTCAGCCCTGCGCTGTTCGTTGTTCCGGGCTAGGAAACATTCAAGAGGTCTTCATTAGAGAGGTTTTGGGATCAGAATCTGTATAGATCATTATCGACAGCGGCAGTAGCAGAATGTTCTAAACGAGGAGAAGGGCAGTGAGGAGGAGCTAGCAGCAAAGGTTGCCCGTGCAGAGGCAGTGGCTTGCGAAATCATAGAGTGGATCTGGCCGGAACCAGATGGTATCACGGTTCATGCAGACAGTGAGGTCTGTATGGCGATGTCTCAGGATATGCCGAGACCTGCGGGTGGAATTCGACATATTGAGCAGTACTGAAGAGAGCGGGCGAAGGCGGATCGGCCGGTGTCTTTGAGCAGTGTGTGGACTCTGGTCATGCCTGAGTGAAAAGTTAAGAGAAAATGTAGAGAATTCCGGCGAGTGATATGGCGTGAATGACACACAGAGTTTCACCTTTTCGCTCATCAATTCAGCGGACCCCACTCGAACCTACTAGAATCACCAATGCGCCCTTATCTGCCCAAGATAATGCTGCGTGTGGTCAAAGAAGACCCAGAAACCTAGGGGCGGCTCGTCCCCACCAACATTAATCCTTCTATGTCCACTTGTTTCCTTCCTGTCCCAAGCGCAATATTGGCCAACCATCTGAAATGCTGCATTCCACGTCGCGTCCTTGAAATTCAAGCCGGAGTCTCCGAATTCATTTTCATTATAGCCATCAGCCCAGGCAGCAATCTCGTCAAGCCCGGCGAGCTCGACGGGATCGCAGTCGACTAGGAACTTGAGGGCTTGAGGTCGCAAGCCTCGCGTGTTGGAAAGGGTAGATAGCGTCCAGAGGTGGTAGAATGATCTTTTGAAGCGTGCGCGTTCGGAAGGTCTCAGTGCTGGGTTGTCGCCACGGGCGCGGTCGAGATTGTGCACCTGGCAGATTTCGTCCCAGTGTTTGCAGGCAGCGGAGGCGCAACGGGCGTTGAAAAGAAAGCGCTCATGGCGAGAGAGGGAGGGTGCAGGGAAGTTTGGACGGGCTGCGGTGTGGGCCTCTTCTTGCGCAGCGATCAGACGCTCAGCGTCGCTGAAATTGGGGAGGGCTCGGACAGCGACGGCGAAGAAGATAGCAGGGGAGTTGGCGAGCCAAATGGAGTGGAGGCCTCGGGATGTCCGAGCCAGAGCATTGACGACGGAGAAGTCGGCTGTGGATTGGAAGATCTGGCAGAGTATCTCTGGTGGGAGGTCTATGATGGACATTGTGATCATCGATCCTTTTCAGGCAGCCGATAGAAGCTATCAACGTTTGGTCATGGGGATATGAAACTGTGATTGCGGGTTTACATCTGGTAACGGATGCGAATTGTAGTTCAGTCGAGCATCCCAAGCGAAAACCGTCGTGCCACTTGGACGAAGTCTTGCCTCGCAGTATTCATGGGCGCAGCTTCGTGAGAGGATGCAGTTGGAAACGGAGGGGGAGGCGGTGAAGTCTCAGGATGAAGGTGACGTCTCAGCCTATCATAAGTACCTTGTCACGCTTGTATCTACCCCAATTATTCGACCGCTTGTGAAAATCACTTTTAGATATTTTCGGGCCCCAATCCCCCAAAATCAGTGCTCCAGCCATCACACCACCACAAATGCTCCTAATCTAATAGAAATAAATGCCTAAGAGGAGGATAAGCAGTACGAGCAGTACGAGCATGATTGTGCCGCTCTGACCGAACCCATTGTTTCGAAGCTTCGTCAACACGATAGTTTAATTCGTCAAAGTCTACAGGCAAGTCGCGACAAGGGCAATCAGAGTGGTCGGCACCATCATCCTTTTCATCTCGCGCCCATGCTGCTGTGGGCTTCGACATCATGGCCTTGCGTGGGAAGAAACCAGGATGTTCGAATATATTGTCACCTCAGCGAATTACATTAGGTGGCTCGTAACACTACGCTATTCATCAATGTCAGCATTAGCATAAGGCGACTAGCAGGATCAAACGCAGCCGTAATAAAAGCAAAACAAGGTCAGTGATAGTCATCTGCTTGTCTGGGCCACGCATAGCCTGATGTTGTGACAATACCATCTGTCTCGTCTTTTACTTCAGTATGGCGAGCACAGGGGTATAATGTCTATAAAAACCATGCTCATTCCCCTATGCCAAATCTTCTTTCCACTCAGAAAGCCAGAACATATTTTCGTTAACTTCCTTTAACTTGGTCTGTGACCTTCTATCTCCTCTAACATTTCTACCATCTTTCGGACGTGCATCCGCATCCTTCACCGTGACCGAGTCTCTCCTGCACGCAGTCCAATAGCGTCATGCATTTCACTCCCCAAGGTCCAGGTTCTCTTCGTTCCATCAGCTCTTTTCTCGCTGTATTAGCACTCACAGGTCCCATCCATTCCGTGCTTGCAATTCCAGCTAGCGCTGCAGCTCCGCACAATAAACGTGCACTCGATGTCCCCGGACTGGGAGTCGAGCTTGAGATCGCTCGAATCGTGTACGATCAAAAGGCAAAAAGTATGAGGATATGAGCCCAGACAGGAGAGAGCAACTCAAGGGTGCAATAATCACACCCATCGGTTTTGGCAAAGACCATCCTAAGCAGAACTGGGATATCACCGCTGAAATTTCTGGCACGAATAAACCTTTCACAGAAATCATCTTAAATGGCAAGAAAAATGAGATCGGAAAACATGGGACGGAGAAACTCGGCGAGCAGATTACCAAATATATGGTACGTACATTCTAATTCACTTCAAGTTTTCGTCTTGCTTGTTCTTACGCGATTGACTTTCGAAATATAGGGGGATTGGGCTCCATGTCGTGACAAAGACTGTAAAGTCCAGATCGAGGGGTTTGCAGAGTACAACCCGTGGGCTGTACTGTGGCCCAAACCAGAAACAAAATTCGATCAACTCGGTATCAGCCCTCAAGTCACAGCGGCACTGCCACTGGGAGGTCTACTGCAAGTCCTCAAAGACGGCAAAGACAGAAAGGACAATGTCCTAGCTAACAAAGGCGCTTCTTACAACGGCAATATCGTCATTGCGACTAAAGACAGCTTCAAGGACTTTGGGAAGATCAAGCCGAACGACATCACCGACGAATTCCTTGGCTTCTTCTCCCTCCTCACAACTTACTGCATCGTCGCCAACGACAACGATGAACGTTATGGTCCCAAACGTTCACTCAACATCATGCCACGTACCGATTTCCTCAGCATGTACAAGAAATTCATCGAGGAGAAACTCAGAGCCGAGATCACCGAGTGCGGTAATTCCCTCTATACCATCGTCTCCACCGTCTCCGGGGTTTCCAACGATAAATTAAAGGACTACGAATTCAAATGGAAGCCCGACGATCTTCGCAACAAGGTTGATCAAGACTGGGATGGCAAAGACGATATGATCAAAAAAGGCCGTCTGGGCGTCAAGAATTTTCTAGATACCTTGCAAATGAACGATAAAGTCGCGAAACATCAGCTCGATCTCCTCAAACTGATGGACTTATCAACCCGTCACGGACAAATCGGCGGTCTGAATGACCGTATGGAGAGCGTAGTGGACCATCCATCATCTCCGGCTCCGATCTTTGAGTTTAGAGACTTGGATGCTATTAAGGGCGGTGAAGTGGCGAAGAGGATGGGGGAGTACGAGGATAAGGCTATCGAGATGCATAAGAAGGCGAAGACAGATAACGCTGTGAGCACTCGGGCAGATGTTGTTGGGAAGTGTAAGCCGAAGAAGACGGAATGTCCACCTGGCCAAGTACCGATTGCTACGACGGGGAAGTGTATGGATGTTGGACCGATTCCAAAGGAGTAGACTGTGTCGTACGATGAAATGTAAGACTATGGGGGTGAATGGAATGGTCTGTGAATTCATTTTCGGGGCAAGCGATTGATTGGTTGGTTGGTCGGTACCATCTGAAATCGTTTGGGAATGCCACTGATGATGGTAACAAGCTAGCTGTCATATGAAATTTGTGAGTTGGGAAAGAGCGACAATAACTTGAGAAAAAGCAGTAGTTCCTAGAAGGTAATTATGTTCACATGATTAACCATGCATTCTGTAAGGTATTTCAGTAAGCAGTAGCGTGTCAATAATATTCACAGTATTCATCATGTTTTTTTTCGTGCCTTTTTCCTCGTTCGTTATTTCAATTCTTGGCTGGCAACGATATTCACCTGTCCGTGATGTCGACTACGAACCTTTTGATTCTATTCTGTGTTCGAATAGAAGTCAGAAGAGTCAAGAGATCTCAATTCGACGCAATTTGAACGATGTTAGAATGTTGCGTAAGCAGAAAAGTCGATCGTGCAGAGTTTTCACCTACGCGACAACATCTTCCCTAACAGTCACAATCGATCTACGAAGAAGATTAATGACATGTCGATGTCAGTAAAAGATGAAAAGATATCTAGCGTTAAACAACTCAGATGAAGAGTCTGAGAGTTGTGACTGCAAGTGATCGTGAGGTTTGCGATCATCGATCACGTCGATATACTGAAACGTCTTCATCACATCGACAGTGCCGTCGAGTAATTGATGAAAAGATATCAGATAGAATAGTCGTTCTCAGTCTGAGAGTCATGATTACAATGCTCAAAGAAGTAGTGATTCGTCGATCATGCTGATATACTGAGAAGACTTGAGCTCATCTTCTTTACTTGACGTCAAGTCATACATCTATCTACGTGAAAAATTGAGAGCAAAGAAGAACGATCAGAACGCATTCTCTTCTATTGATCAGAGTCATTCATCGAACGATTGCGATCGCACGTTTATACTAACAATTCATTCAATGTCTACGTGACACAAGTCAAATCAAAAGAAGGAAAGAATTATTCAATACAATCACACTCTACCTTCTCATCGTGTGCATCTCTCTTTCATCGCATATTTCTCTGCTCAATGAATGACAATCATTGAGCAAGAGAACACAGCTATCGACATTACAATCACAAGCATCACGAATGCAAAGAAAACGTTCTTCATCTTCGAATCGAGAATCGAATCGGGACATCGTTTGTAAAGAATATCGTCAATGAAGAGCAGAGCAAAGATGATGCGTTACAACAAACAGCACAGGCACTCATAAGAGTTTACTCGAGCATCACGCGCTGAATAGAAGCTTTAGGTTCATTATTTGGTACATAGCCTCAAACCTATTGTATCGACGACGCGAAGTCGCCGTGTAGTCGGCGAGCGATTTTCTCCCCCAGAGGGTTTTGTCCGTTCGATACACATAGCATAGTTTCCCCCATGGGTCGGATCTAAACCGATGTCACAAGGGTGTATGAATTACAATCTACAATCTACAATCTACAATCTACAATCTACAATCTACAATTTACTTTCTACTAAGCAATGAAGTAAACTTTTTAATCAAGGTTCAGCTTGCACTGAAGGCTATTCTATCGGCAAGCGAAGGTGGCTGACTGCTAGATACATACTCGGAATTGGGTCGGCAGATGCCGGCCACCGGGAAAGTAGATATGATCATTGACTGATTAAGGGCCCCGCCGCATTACTTCTACGCTGACGACTATTGTAGCTGTTTGCTGCCTCGTGCTCTCCCTTCAGTCCCCTCGGTCCTCTCCCATGCTTCTTCCTGCTCCCTCTCTGCTCTCTTACCCTCTCTCTTCTTATCTGCTGCCATCACATGTTACCAGGGAACCGAAATTAGACGGAATGGATACTGGTGCTTTACCAAGAGGGTATCGACGTGTTGCATATTGTCTCGTTCCCATAGATGAAGTACCTGGATCTAATAGAATTCTTGTTCTTTTGCGTCTCTTGAATCAATCCTTCAGTTCCAGTCGTGGCATATCCTCGAACTCCTCGCCCTCTCCGTCCGACTCTGTCTGAGGCGACGAGAGATACGGTACGTAGACCTTTGACCATACGTCTGCAGTGAAGTTATCGGTCTCCTTGTCTCGTTGCTCGGCGGCTTCGGTGGGTTTCACGGTCGGAGAGGTTTTCATGGCAGATTCCAGAATCGTGACGATGAAATTGAAGATGGTTTTCCCGCCTTCTGGATTCATGACATCGTAGGTCATGGATGATTCAACTTCCCCGTCGGCATTGATGGCCATGAAGCAGTATCGGTATCCGTCCGTGTAGAATCCTTGCGTAACCGTATTCGTCTTCCCAGCTCTTATACGCAACTCTCGCAGTATCGCGAGATACGTAAGAAGTTGCAGTTCAGCTGTGGAAAAGAGGTCGCGCCGCTTTGCCGCCATTGCCACGAGGAATACACCGTGGGCAGCATCGTCCCGGCCGCTATAACCAAAGCCCCAATCTGCACGTCCAGTAACGCGGACTTTCTCGTTCATATTTGGGTCCATGACTTCGACAGCCAACTCTACTTCTGGATAAATCCTGACCATTTCTCGAACTTCGGAATCTTGTGAGATGCCTGAGCGAGACTCAACCTTCCGTTTCTTTGGCGAAAAATGAGTAGAATGAAGGTCCATGACATGTAAGTTACAGGCTATTAGCATCATGTCGACAGCAATACGGCTCGTGGCGTCGGTGGCGTCATTATATAACACTCTTGTCAAGTCGCTTAGGTTGTCCTCTAAGAATGGAAAGAGAGCAGTACGTTAGTCTATGAATAGACATTGCAGGTTGAATGTGGCTTTTACTCAGTCTCTGCGGCATTTCATACTGCTCGCATTGCAATTTCCACGGCTTCAATCCCATCCGGCTCAAGTCGGAACAGATATTGAAAAGTGCCGCGAGACGTTCCGTTGTGGCATCGGTGGCAGCTAGCTGTGAGCTGGTCAGTTCTCGCAACATGAATGGGGCGCAAAATTGATGAAGTACAGTCTTTCCCTTTCCGAATTTTAGAATTGCATCGAGCATGACTTGCAATTTGGAGAGCGGATCCTGATGTCGAGCGATTTGAGAGAGACTTTCAACAACCCACCTTGTGGGAACAGTAGCCTTAGCCGAAATTGACTTGGACATCTCGAACGAAGATCAGCGTTATAATTTGCCAGTGAACAACCATGAAGAAAAGACGAAAGTTGGATGAGGTTTAGCTGTACCAGAGCAGAGGGCAGATATGCGCATGTGTTCATTCCTATTAGGGTTAGGGCTAAGCTAGCCATAAGTAGTTAACCCACTGTAGTGAAGAGGATTTTCCTCGCTCAGTGGCCAGCACGTCAATACCATCATATGCCACCCTACCATACATTCCTAATACAACAGAAATTACGTCCAGGCATGCTTACGTAATGCATTTCTACGGACAAAAATATCCGCATGATAGGAGTATTCCCGGCCCGATGCACGTTTCGGTCCCGTGCACACCCCACTTTACTACTTTCATCTTTCTTCAAAAATCAATTACAAATTCAATATGGCTTCAATTGAGGCAGCGCTTGCAGATCTAGCTTTGCAAAAGTCACCTAACTACACTGCAACTGCAAAGAAATTCAATATCAATCGAAGCACGCTGTCGCGACGACATAGGGGTATAACCGCCTCCGTCAAGGAAAGCAAGCAAACGACGTCAATGCCATGATTCGTGTTTTTGCGTATAATATATCTGGAAAACAGCCAGGCAAAAACTGGTCTTATGAGTTCGTTCGACGTCATTCAGATATACTACAGTCAAAGTTTCTACAAGAAGCTGATCT
>JAABUU010000899.1_pt1 | contig 58198 bp, 58 predicted proteins | sample 5559301 | NCBI WGS metagenome assembly JAABUU01 (sample SAMN10711884, study PRJNA513360) | rock metagenome | isolation source: Antarctica rocks | place: Antarctica: Victoria Land, Richard Nunatak white
TCATCATTGCCTCGTCTTCCTCCCATGCGCCCAGCGAAGGGGCATGGGTAAGATTTACTCGTGAGGCAACGACTCCGCTAAAGTAAGATTCCTGATGAGGCAATGCGCCTAGTTGACAGAAGATCATAACCGCACGTACAATGTGTGACGTATGCTTCGTCCGTACAAGCGTTCCACAGCGCTTAATCGCCGGATTAGGATTTTGGGGAGGAATGTAAGATGGCCGACACGTCACCGTTTCAAGAGACGATTGACAAGACAGTCCGTCTCGTGTACAGCCAGATGCACCGATACCACCTGAAACTGTTCGGCAAAGCGCCGGATGCGGTTTCGGTCGAGGGGCTACGCGAAGGTCCACTCGGTCAAGACCTCTCTCATCTCGGCCGATTAGCGCGCGGCGAGGAGCAAGCGAACCAGGACGAAGTCTTTCGCGCCGTGAACTCGGTCCTCGAGTTGCTTTTCTGGCCGGCGGGCGAAGATCAGTACCAGGTGCCGCGGTCATTCTGGGAGGAGCCGCTCGGTAAGATGCTCTCGCAGGCGAAGTTGCGTGCGGTGGATGCGAGCGAACTGATGAGCATCGGCAATGCGGCACAGCGCCTCGGCGTCACCCGCCCGACGATTTATCGGTGGATGGACGATCACACGCTCAACTACGTGCGGGATGAGATGAGCGGACGGACGTTCGTCTTCCGGCAAGACGTTGATCTGCTCCATGAGGAAGCCTCACATATGACCCATGATCAGATCCTGCCGCGTACCGATGACGGGTATGATCGGCTGGAGCGGGACATGATCCAGTAGGCAATAGCCAGCGATGAGCAATGAGAGGAGCGGAGCCTCGAAAGTGGCTCCGCTCCTCTCATTTTCCTTACCCTTTGATTAGGTAGTGCAAGGAAAAAAATGGTGGAAGCTTGGCATACTCCTGTCGGGCTGCGTACATTGAGAAGTGAGTTGGCGCGGACTAGTTCACCTCGTGTAGTTGTCCGGTATGGACGTCATAGACGTAGCCCCGGACAGGGACATCGGGAAGCAACAGGGGCGATGTGCGGAGCGCGTCTACGTCATCACGCACGCTCTGCTCGAGATCGGTAAAGGGCAGAAATTCGATCTCCGCGTGGACGTGCAGATCGTCGTGAAGCTTCTGGTGCAGTTGCTCCTCGGTGAAGGTCAGCATGCCGCAATCGGTGTGATGAATCACGGCGATCTCGCGCGTGCCGAGCAGTTGCTGGGAGATAACGAGCGAGCGGATCGCATCGGCGGCGCGACCACCCGCGTTGCGGATCACATGCGCATCACCTTCTCCAAGACCGAGGAACTTCGCGGGATCGAGCCGTGCATCCATGCACGCGACGACCGCGATCTTACGGCCCGGTGGCATGGGCACATCGCCCTTGGTGAATGTCGCAGCGTAGCGCTCGTTCGCCTGAAGAAAGTCATCAAAGTTGGACATTAGACCCTCCTGCATTCGCAGTAAGGAAAAGGGCGCGCCCGATACGCGTCCCTCTACCTATAGCATCTCCTTATGCAATTGTCGAGGTAATCGCTCGACTTAGTCAGGAAACCCTCACACCTATCCCCTTGCCGAGATGGGCGGAAGCGGTTACGCCCTACTCGACCGGGACGAGTTGCGTGACACCGGGGACTTGCTGGCGGAGAAAGCGCTCAATTCCGTAGGTCAGGGTCATTGTGGACATCGGGCAGCCGCCGCATGCGCCGTGCAAGCGGACCATCACGACGCCGTCATCCGTCACTTCCACGAGTTCGAGGTCGCCCCCGTCCGCCTGCAACGCCGGGCGTACTTTGTTGAGCGCGGTTAGCACCTGGTCTCTCATCTCATCTTCCTTCCATAATCAGCAATGTGCAATGAGTCGTCCGCAGATTGCTAATGAAGTATACCACGCCGCCTATTGCTCATTGCTCATTGCTCGGTTCCGCCGTCGGTCGAGATAGCTCTGCAAGATCAACGCGGCGGCACGGGCGTCGAGACTTGCTTTCCCTTCCCGAGCGGGCCGCGCACTCCGCTTGCGGCTCCGTGATTCCTGCTGAGCGGTCTCCTCATGGGCAGCCCATGCACCCCGCGAGTGCCCTCGTGGCTTTTGAAAGGATCGGGCGGCCTGTGCGGTCGTTAGTTGCTCATCGGTGAAGGATATGTATACATGCAGTGGTTCCAGCACTATTCGGAGGCGCGCCACGAACTCCTCCGTCCATGTTGCTTGAACGCCGCGCTCCCCTTTCATATTCCGTGGCAAGCCGACGACGACGCGCCGAACCGCGTAGCGCTGGATGAGCGTAAGGATTTCTGGGATGACTGTTTCGATACCATCGTTCTTTTGGGATATGTGTAGTGTAGCCTCGGGCGAGGCGATGATCTGTAATTCATCACTGACTGCCACCCCGATACGATGCGACCCAACATCCAAACCAATCACGCGTTCCCGCGCAGCAGCCGGTGTACTCATGTCTGTAGGCTGACACGAACACGAACATTCGATTGCCTGCGCGGCATGCGCTCCCGCAGCATCGCTGGGAGCCACGACGGGCCGTAGCGGATGATATGTCCGCTGAGCGACGGTTCAGCGGACAAGACCTGCTCAGCGCCACGCGCATCCCGACCGATGAGAGCAGCGCGTATCCGTGCCAGATCAGCGTCGGTAAGGACAGCCCGCGTTGTGCCGGTGACGCTCGCGAAATAGCGGACGAGTGGACCTTGCACGTCCACAAAGACTGGCTTCGATTTGACGACCGTCTCGGGGAGCACCCGTCGGGCGCCGCCATCGGTGGCGCCCGCATCCCGCACCGCCTCGATCAGCCGCCGGTCAATCAGCGCGTCGAACTCAGCATTCTGGTAGATGGGCACCTGCGCCGTGATCGCCAGGCGGACATGGACAGTATCGGCCTGCGTCCCCACCGAGGGTTGCGCCGCCACGGTCGGCGGACGGAGCATGAGGTAGTCGTTGAGCGCCGTCGTGCCGGATGGGAGCGCCGCGTTCGCCTCAGTCAGCGCATGCATGCGCAGATCGCGCTCTAGTTGGGCACGCAGGCCGACAATGTCCTCCTCGGTGACGACCGCGACCTGTTTTTCGGTCCCACCAGTAATGTCGCCGCTGATATAGGTCACGTTATCGGTGTAGCGCGCGGAAAATCCTGCCGCCAAATTGCCCGCTGGCCCCGGTTGCGCAGCATGCACTTTTCCGCTCGCCTCGCCGAGTTGCCCCTTGATGAAGTTCAGCCCCGGCACGACCACGTCACTCTCCAACAGATAGGAGACATCACGCGGCCCTTTGAGCGCCGTTCCCGCTTTGAGTGTCGCCGCACCGTCCGCGCGGCTGCGGAACGTCATCAGGCCCGCTGCTGTACCGTCCGGCACGCTCGTCTTCCCCATCGCGGCGACGTCCCCGTCGCGGGAGATCGTCGTCTCGAAGAGTGTGGTCTGAAGCGCATTGGGATCGTTCGTCGGCGTGACGGAGACCGCGAACGGGACGACCCGCGAGAACGGCTCTTCCATCGGCCGCAGGGCAACATCGGCAGTGTGGACACGCAAGACGAGAACGGTGAAACCAATAATGCCGCAGACCAGCACGCAGAGACCGAGCAACCCGAATCGCATTGCACCCATGTGGGCCCGTGGGCGCCCGCTCCGCTGCCGCCGGGGAAGTCGGGCATACTCCGTCTGATTGTCGGGTAAAGGAGCAACGGGCGGCGCGGCACGCTGTGTAGTAACGCGGATCGCGCCCGTCCGATTCGGTGGCCCGAATTGCACATCATTAACCGGCGCAGTATCGCGCTCCAGAACGTTGCCGGGGGGACGGACACGGTAGCCAAAGGCGAGCGCCAATCCCGTCCGATGTGCGTCCGCGACTTCGATGGTGACAGACAGGTGGCGCGCGACGCGCACGGCATCGAGCGCACGGAAATGATCCGGCGTCGCAAAGATGACCGAAAGCGGATCGAGCCGCAACGTCGCGCTCCCCGACGACAGATCGCGCAATTGATCGAGCACCCGATCGAGCGTCGCATTCTGTGTAACGCGAATCACCGAAGAGGACTGAGGACTGAGGACTGAGGACTGAGGACCGGCACCCCCGCCCTCCACAATCATTGTCCGTCTATCATTGCTCATGCCATTACCCGTTCCCCAGCCATCATGCTGATTGCCGAGGCCGAGTCCCTCTCAGTCCTCAGTCCTCAGTCCTTCTTCAAATGTGTCGCAATGTGCGTCCGGGCGGCGTCCAGCGCAGCGTCGAGGGCAGCGCCGTTCGGACCGCCTCCTTGCGCACGACCTTCCCGTCCACCGCCACGTCCACCGACGATGGGCGCGGCCTCCTGCAAAATCGCGCCCGCTGAGAGTCCCTTCACGATCAATTCGTCCGAGACGACTGCCAGCAATTTCGCCTTGCCATCGTCCACACTTCCGAGCACGACGACGCTTGGGCCGAGATGATCGCGCAGTTGATCGCCCAGAGCACCCAAATCGCCGGTCTCCGCACGCGTCACGAGCACCCGCGCACCCTCCACACCCGTCGCCTGATCGAGCAGGCTACCGACCGACGCCCGTGCGACCTGCGCTCTGAGCGCCTCGATCTCTCGATCCTTCGCGCGCAGTTGATCGCGCTGGGCATGGATACGATCCGGCAACTCCTCCGGTGCGCCCCGGAATTCCGCCGCCAGTTGACCGATCATCGCTTGAAGCGCGCCAATATATTCGATGGCTGGCACGCCTGTCATCGCCTCGATGCGCCGCACGCCTGCCGCCGAACTCTCCTCGCCGATAATGACGAGCGGCCCGATCTCGCCGGTGCGCGAAACGTGCGTGCCGCCACACAACTCTTGCGAGTAGTCGCCGACGGTGATCACCCGGACGGTGTCGCCGTACTTCTCACCGAAGAGCGCGGTCGCACCGCCCGCAACCGCCGTGTCATACGCCATCGTCGTCGTTTCAACCGGTGTATCCGCCAGCACCTGATCGTTCGCGATCGTCGCGACGCGACGAAGTTCGTCGCCGGTCATCGCGCCCGAATGCGTGAAGTCGAAGCGCAGCCGGTCGGGCGCGACGAGCGATCCCGCCTGCTTCGCGTGCTCGCCGAGGACGATATGCAAGGCGCGATGGAGCAGATGTGTCGCCGTGTGGTTACGGCGGATCGCGGCACGCCGCGCGAAGTCCACGGCCGCATGCACGCCGTCTCCAACCCGGAGTGACCCTTCCGTCACCTGCCCGCGATGGGCGACGAGCGAGGCGTTCGGCCGCTTCGTGTCCACCACGGCGAAGATGCCGGTCTGCGCGGTCAGCAACCCCGTGTCAGCGACTTGCCCGCCCGATTCGCTGTAGAAGGGCGTGCAGTCGAGGAAGACGACGACCGTCTCGCCCGCCTCCGCACCCTCCTGCACGCCGCCGTCGCCGATGATCGCCACGATGGTCGCGTCCGCCTCCGTCGCCTCATAGCCGAGGAAATCGGTTGGGGCGAGACCAAGCCCTCCAATAGTCTGCATATTCGCCATCGCCGCTTTGTCGAACGCGGCGTGCGACCGGCTCTTTTCCCGCTGCGCGAGCATCGCGCGCTCGAAGCCCGGCTCGTCAATCGTCAGGCCCTGCTCGACCGCCAGTTCGCGCGTCAGGTCGGGCGGGAAGCCGAAGGTGTCGTAAAGGCGGAAGGCCTGCTCGCCGGGAATCTCGGTCGCGCTCTGCCGCTTCAACTCCTGCGTCATCGTCGCGAACCGTCCGAGACCAGCCTGCAACGTCCGCCCAAAGGTCTCTTCCTCGCGCTCGACGACGCGGAGAACATGCGACTCATGCTCCCGCAGTTCCGGATAACTGCGGGACATCTTCGCGATCACCGCGCCGACCGTCTCCGTCGCGAATGGTCGTTCGATACCGAGCAGTCGCCCCTGCCGGATCAGACGCCGCAGGACGCGCCGCAGGACGTACCCACGCCCCTCATTGCTCGGCAAAACGCCGTCGCTAATCAGAAAGGTCACGCCCCGGCTATGATCCGAAATGATCCGCAGCGCGCGATCTATCTTGGCATCACGGCCATAGACGACGCCCGCGACCTGCGCCGCCTTCGCAATGATCGGCTGGTGCAGGTCGGTCTCATAGACCGTCGGCACGTCTTGCACGATCATCGCGAGGCGTTCCAACCCCATGCCGGTATCAATATGCGGGCTGACCAGCCGGATATTCTCACCGTTGGCGGCGCGGGCGAATTGGATAAAGACGAGGTTCCACGTCTCCATGTATCGGTCGTCCCGGTCGGGGCCACCCGCCGGGAAATCCTTGCCGTACTGGCGACCGCGATCTATGTAGATCTCGGAATCCGGGCCGTTCGGGCCGACCGGGCCGACCGGGCCGCTCGGCCACCAATTTTCTTCGAGCGGCACGATCCGCTCTGGCGCGAAGCCGATCGCACGCCAGTAGGCACGCGCCTCCTCATCGTCGGGGTGAATGGATGGATAGAGTCGTTCGGCATCAATACCGTACCCGTTCGTCAGCAGATCATACGCGAAACGGGTCGCGTCTTCCTTGAAGTAATCGCCGACCGAGAAGTTGCCGAGCATTTCGAGGAACGTCCCGTGGCGTTCATCACCGACCTCCTCGATGTCGCCGGTGCGAAAGCACTTCTGCACCGTGACGAGGCGCGGGCCTGGCGGCGGCTCAAGTCCGAGAAAGAAGGGGGTAATCTGCTGCATCCCCGCGATCGTCAGCAGTGATCCTGTATCGCTGGGCGGGATGAGCGACGCACTTGGCAGGTGCCGGTGACCGTGCCGAATAAAGTAGTCCACAAACGTCTGGCGGATTGTCTCGCTGTCCATTGGATTCATCGGACATTGCTCCTTATGACGGTCCGCTCATCGCATTGTAGGCGACGGCGTGCCGAACTGTCAACGATATTCCCCGTACGTACTGTCCGTACAGAGCCAGATTGGCAGAGAAGATGGAGTAGCCCACATGAACGTGTGGGGTGATTATGGGGATAAACTTTGGGCCTGTGGGGCGGCTGGCCAGCCGCCCGCACCACACCTCTTTGCACTCTTCATTACGCAACCTACTCCCGGAAGGGGCTGGGGGTTGGGTTCCCCGGTACCGGACACTTTGGTACAATCATAGCATGAATACGGATGCGACTTCTCCCACCATCACGGAAGATGAAATAACCGACGATGAGCAGGTGGCGCGGGAGGCGTCGGTCGTGCTCGATGACGCATCAGGAACGGCGCCGCGCGCCCGCCGTTCCGGTGAACGGCACGACTTCACGGATCGTCTCGCGGCCCTCGCGAACACGCCCGGCGTCTACCTGATGAAAGACGCCAAGGGAACGGTCATCTATGTTGGCAAGGCGCAATCGCTGCGGGACCGGGTACGCTCCTATTTCGGTTCGCCCCGTTCGATGACCGGCAAGACGCGCGAACTGGTGCGCCACATCGCGGACTTCGCGGTCTTTCGCACTGATACGCCGCGCGAGGCGCTGATTCTGGAAAACGAGCTAATTAAGCGATATCAGCCACACTACAACGTCTTACTTAAGGATGACAAGACGTATCCCTATCTAAAGATCACCGACGAGGAATGGCCGCGCATTGTCATCACCCGGCGCGTCGCGAACGATGGCGGGCGGTACTTCGGCCCGATTACTACCGGCGGTTCGCCGCAGCGGACGCTCGACCTGCTCGAACGGCTCTTCCAGTTCCGCAAATGCACGATGACGATCAAGGGCGATCAGCGCCCCTGCCTCTACTATCACCTCCACCGCTGCCTTGCCCCCTGCGCGAGCAAGACGACGATCGCGGCATACGAGGCGGAGCTCGCGCGGGCCGGGCTGCTCCTGCAAGGTAAGGATGAGACGATCAAAACCGATCTCGTCGCCAAACGGGACGCCGCGAGCGAGGAATTGCAATTCGAACGCGCCCAGCGTTATCAGGAGGACATCCGCGCCCTGGAGCATGTCCTCCAGCGCCAAAAGATTGTCTCACGCCGCGACGCCGATGCCGATGTGATCGCCCTTGCACGCGGCGACGGGGGTGATGCGGCGGTGCAAGTCCTGAACGTCCGCAGCCACAAGATTCACGGTACGGAGCATCTGCGGCTCCTCGGCGCGCGGATTGACGACAGCGATGCCGCACTCCTTTCGTCGTTTGTCGAGCAATATTATGGAACGCAGCGCGCCGTGCCGCCGCTCCTCATTCTGCAAAAGCCGCTCCTTGCGGACGAACGGAGCGCCGTTGCCGACTTCCTGTACACTCGGCGGGGCGGCAGAGTCGAAATCGTTGTGCCGCAACGGGGAGAGCGGATGCAACTGATGGCGATGACTGCCGACTCTGCGGCGGAAAACCTCGCGCAGGATCGTCTCCGCTGGCTGACGGACGAGCAGAAGATGACTGCCGCGATGAGTGAGTTGCAAGACGCACTCGGCCTCACCGGCTGGCCGCGTCGGATCGAGTGCTACGACATCTCCAATACGCAAGGGACGAACAGCGTCGCCAGCATGGTCGTCTTTGAAGACGCGCGACCAAAAAAGAGCGATTACCGCAAGTTCGCGATCAAGACGGTGGAAGGAGCGAACGATTTTGCCTCGATGAACGAGGTGATTAGCCGCCGCTTCAAGCGCATCCAGGCGCCCGACGCGACGGACGCCGCCGGTTGGTCGGCGTGGCCAGACCTCATTATCATTGACGGCGGCAAGGGGCAGTTGGGCGCGGCGCTCGATGCCCTGCGTGCACTCAACCTCGACAATCTGCCCATTGTCGGCCTCGCCAAGCAGAACGAGGAACTCTACCTCCCTGGCCGACGCGACCCGGTCATCCTGCCCCGCGACGCGCAGGCTCTCTACCTCGTCCAGCGGGTGCGCGATGAGGCCCATCGCTTCGCGCTCACCTACCATCGCCAGAAACGGACGGCGGCCGGGCTGCATTCCACGCTCGATGACGTGCGCGGCATCGGCCCGAAGCGCAAGAAGCAATTGATCACGCACTTCGGATCGGTCAAGCAGATCAAAGCGGCATCCGTAGAGGAACTGGCGACCGCGCCGGGCATGACCCGCGATGTCGCGGAGCGCGTCAAGGCTACTCTTGGATAGCAGAGGGAAGTGCTGAGTGCTGAGTGCCGAGAACCCAGCGAATCCACCTCAGCACTCAGCACTCGTCACATGTGCTACACTCCTGCTGTCTGGGTGTCCGTACTGTGAGGAATGATGGAAGAGTCAGCGAATATCAGGAACAGCACACGCATACCGGTGGTAGACGATGCGTCGGGCTATCCGGCGGTGGTGGCACCTGCGATTCCGGAGGCCAACGCTCCTCTCCCCGCCGCCACGCGACGCACGATCATCGCGCTCGTCGCGGTTGGCACGGTAGGAGCGGGGCTTTTGTTTCTGCTTAGCTACCTCGCCCGCCACTTCGCGAGGCAAGAGAGCGTCGCCTTTACCCTGCGCGCCCCGAACGGCTGGAAATTCTGGCTACCCGGTCTGCTTTTGGCGGGTATTGTCGGTGCAATCGTTGCCCTCTTGGCGCGTCGTGACGCGCCTCCCGATCAGCCAAGCCTTACTGCCGGTATCTTCCCCGCGATCGCGCTTATCGCGGGGCTACTCATCATCGCCGTCTACCATGACCGGCGGTGGTGGTTCGTTGCGCCGGTCGTCGTCTGGCTCGCAATCCTGATCGGCACAATTGCCCGCGCTCTGCTAACCGCGCCGGAAGGCTTCACGCGCGACGTTGCGCGCACCTCACTCACCGTCGGCACCTACGTCATCGGTTTTATTGCCCTGGCAATGATCTACATCAACAAATATCGCTCCGTCTTTTCCGCATCGGCCGTTGCGGTAATCGCCTTCTTTTTGCTCCTTCAGATGACCGATGGCGAGCACGCCGCACTCTCGCGTCGCGTCGTCTACGCCGTGATTGGCGCCCTGATCGTCGGGCAAGCGACCTGGATCATTAACTACTGGTCCGCAACGGGATGGACGGGCGGCGCCTTTCTCCTCGCCGTCTTCTATCTGATCACCGGTTTGAGCGGGGCGCAACTGCGCGACCGCGTACAGATGTTCGATATCATCGAGTTTGGCGGCGTGGCGCTGGCCGCCATCGCCATCGTCTCCGCCGCCGTCTGGTTCCAGGCGTGAATCGAGTGCTGACGAGAACGGGGAGTGCTTCATGACTGACGACCAACGCCGAGACAACAATAGGGCGCGGACGCAAGCCACTCAGCACTCAACACTCAACCCTCAGCACTCGTCGCCCTTCGACCTCCCCACGAAAGAATATGACTTGCTGGACCTGCTCGATCGGCTGGAATCGCTCGTCGAAGACCTCGACGAATTCGCAATCACGACCCGCGACGAGGCGGAAGCCTTGATCGCGACGATCCATGCCCGTCTGGACGAGAACGAGTAACGAGCGCTGAGTACTGATGACGACGGGAAATACTTTATGGTTGACGAACAACGTGGGACGATCAATCGCACTCGGCACTCAGCACGACCGACAGATGGTACTCAGCACGCATCCTCTGAGCCGCTCGCCTCACGGATGCGCCCGCGCAATCTCAGCGAGTATGTCGGGCAGGACCATCTGCTCGGGCCGGGGCGGCTCTTGCGCCGCGCCATCGAGCAGGATGCGGTGCGCTCCTGTATCCTCTGGGGTCCACCCGGCACGGGCAAGACCACGCTCGCCCGAATCATCGCCGCCGCATCGAACGCGCACTTCTCGCCGCTCAGCGCCGTCTCGGCAGGCGTCGCAGACCTCCGGCGGGTGGTCAGCGAGGCGCAGCAGCGCCATGCCACGGGCAGCGAGCGCACGCTCCTGTTCGTGGACGAAATCCACCGCTTCAACAAAGGGCAGCAAGATGCCATCCTCCCGTATGTCGAGGACGGCACGGTAATCTTTATCGGCGCGACGACGGAGAACCCGTCGTTTGAAGTCAACGCCCCGCTCCTCTCGCGAGCGCGCGTCTTCGTCCTGCACGCGCTCACCGACGACGATATTGCCGCGATCATCGGCCATGCGCTCGCCGATCCCGTACGCGGGCTGGGCGAACAGGCGGTTCAACTGACCGACGAGGGGCGGGCGACGCTCGTCAATCTCGCCAACGGCGATGCCCGTTTCGCCCTCAATACGCTGGAGATCGCCGCAGTCGCCGCCGATCCCTCCGAGGACGCCGACACGCGCATCATCACGGACGAGACGGTGATGGAGGCGGCGCAGCGCCGGGCCGCAGTCTACGATCAGGGGGGTGACGCGCACTTCGACACGATCTCCGCGCTCCATAAATCCCTGCGGGACTCCGACCCGGATGCCACGCTCTACTGGATGGGGCGGATGCTCGAATCCGGCGAAGACCCGCTCTTTGTCGCCCGGCGACTCGTGCGCGCCGCCTCGGAGGACATTGGGCTGGCCGATCCACAGGCGCTCGTCATCGCGATGGCGGCGCAGCAGGCGGTCCACTTCATCGGCATGCCGGAAGGTGCACTGGCCTTGGCGGAAGCGGCGATTTACCTTGCCATCGCGCCAAAGAGCAACGCGCTCTATCGAGCCTACAAAGCGGTGCAAGCGGATGTCACTGAGACGCGGAATGACCCCGTGCCGCTCCATCTCCGCAATGCGCCGACCCGCTTAATGAAGGGCCTCGGCTATGGTAAGGGCTACCAATATGCCCACGACGCGGCCGATGCAACCGTCGCGCAGGAGCACCTGCCGACAAACCTGCGCGGTCGCCGCTACTACGAACCCACCGAACGCGGCGTCGAGGCCCGCATCAGCCAGCGCCTCGCCGAACGGCGCGAGCGGATCACGGCGCTCCGGCATCCCACCGAAGGAGAGTCACCATGAGCGTTCCGCGCACTGATCGTGCGACTGACGCATTGCGTCCGATCAGGATCGAAACCGGCGTCGCCGCTTTCGCGGAAGGCTCCGCACTGATCGCCTTCGGGAAGACCGAGATTCGCTGCACCGCGAGTATTGAGAACCGGGTGCCACCCTTTCTCACCGGCAAGGGGCAGGGGTGGGTGACGGCAGAGTACGCGATGCTGCCGCGCGCGACTTTCACCCGCTCGCCGCGCGAATCGGTAACCGGCAAGATCGGCGGGCGCACGCACGAAATCCAGCGCCTGATCGGTCGCTCGCTCCGTGCCGTCGTAGATTTGTCCGCCCTGGGGGAGCGCACCGTGACCGTGGACTGTGATGTCCTCCAGGCGGATGGTGGCACGCGGACAGCGGCGATCACCGGCGGATACGTCGCGCTCGTCCTTGCGCTTCGCACGCTGGTAGACGGTCGTACGCTCCTCCGCCCCCCTGTCCGTACCCCGGTCGCCGCCGTTAGTGTCGGCGTCGTTGGTGGCGAACCACGTCTCGACCTCGAATACCGCGAAGATAGCCGGGCGGATGTTGATGCCAATGTTGTGATGACCGGCGCGGGCGCCTTCGTCGAAATTCAGATGACCGCCGAGCATGACACCTTCGATACCGCCGCCCTCAATCAGATGCTCGCGCTGGCGCAGAAGGGCATCGCGGAATTATTCGTCCTGCAACAGCAGGCCCTCGCCTCCGCCCGATAATCCTCAACACTACAACAGGAACGACGGAGCGCAGAGGACACAGAGCGCGCAGAGAGCAGAGAGCAGAGAGCAGAAAGAAAAGTAAAACACCTCTCTCTCATTTTTCTCTGCGTGCTCTGCGCGCTCTGTGTCCTCTGCGTTCGATCCTTCTCCTACGACTCGATGACGCCCTTCGAGGAAGGCACCGTGTCACCCAAGCGCGGGTCAATCTGCGTTGCGGCATCGAGGGCGCGGCCAAACCCCTTGAAGATCGCTTCGACCTCATGGTGCGCGTTTGTGCCGTAGTGCAACAGGACGTGGAGGTTCATCCGCGCCTCCATCGCCAACGACAGGAGGAAATGGCGCACGAGATCGGTTTCCAGCATGCCGATATGCGTCGCGGAGAATGCTCCCATCAGGACGAAATACCCGCGTCCGCCGAGGTCTACCGCAGTCGTCGCCAGCGCTTCATCCATCGGCATTATCATGTGTGCTGCCCGCCGGATGCCGCGTCGCTCGCCGAGCGCCTGCCCGATCGCGCGACCGAGACACAGCCCGACATCCTCCACGGTGTGATGACCGTCCACGTCCAGGTCGCCATTGGCGACCACCTCGAGATCGAACAGGCCGTGCCGCGCCCAGAGCGTCAGGAAATGATCGAGCGCACCGATGCCGGTCGCGATCTCGGTCTTCCCCGTGCCATCAATCGCCACCGTAACGACGACATGCGTTTCCGCCGTCTCCCGCTCGACCGTGCCGCTGCGCGACGCATTCGTGTTCATGGTATCTCCTGTGCGTACCGCTGGGCGAGGATCGTCATCCGCCGCATCACCCGATCCGTATCTTCCGGTTTGCCGACCGAGATGCGTACATAGTCCGCGAGGTCGGGCGATGCGTAGCGCCGCACGAAGATACCGTCCTCCTCCAACCACTCCTGCAGGGCGGCGCTCCCGCCGTGCAGAACGTGGACAAGCAGATAGTTTGCCTTGCTTTCGAGCGGTTTGACGAAGTTCAATTTCCGCAGCGCGCGGTACATCCGCAAACGTTCGAGGCGGATACGGCGGATCGTCGAGCGGAAATAGCCCATCTCGTCGAAGACCGCGCGCACCGCGACCTGCGCTGCCACGTTGACATTGTAGGGCTGCTTGATGCGCCACGCCTGATCGGCGATCCACCGTGGCATCAGGCCGTACCCGACGCGTAAGCCCGCCAGGCCCGCCCATTTGGAAAAAGTGCGCAGGACGACGAGATTATCGAATTCGCCGATCAGCGGCGCGACCGTCCGGCCACTGAACTCGAAATACGCCTCGTCCACGACGACGATCACATTGCGCCGGAGTAGCCGCACGATGTCTCGCTCCCGGCAGAGATTCCCGCTCGGGTTGTTCGGCGATGCGAGAAAGACGAGTTTGACATCCGGCGTCAGCGCCGCGTCCATCGCGTCAATGTCGAGGGAGAAATCCGCCCGGCGCGGCACGGTCCGCACGCCGACGCCGAAGACCTCCGCGCGTGCCGCATACATCCCAAATGTCGGCGTCGGGATCATCACCGCATCATCCGGCCCGACAAAAAGCCAGAATAAGAGATCAATGATCTCGTCCGAACCATTGCCGACGATGATCCGCCGCGCCTCTATCCCGGTGTACTCCGCCAGGAGCGCCCGAATCTCCCGGCTCTCCGGGTCGGGATAGAGGTGGTATTGATCGAAGGACGCGAGCGCCTCCTGCACCCGGAGCGGCGTCCCGTACGGGTTTTCGTTCGCGTTAAGGCGCAGGATGCGATCCGGTGAGAGGCCGCGCCGGGCAGCAGCCGATTCAACTGGCTCGATGGTGCGATACCGCTCGACATTTGCCAGGCTCGACCGGAGCAGATCGCGGGGGTCTATCGTTGTATCCATCACGAACGCCCCGCAATCGAATCTGCGTGCATGCGCATTCGCGCGGCGCGCGCGTGGCCTTCAAGGCCTTCGGCGGACGCAATTGCCGCCGCGTCTCCGGTTAGCGCGGACGCGGCGTGGGGCGTTAGGCCAACGACGCTCATCGTCCGTACGAAGTCGCCGACGTGCATCGCGGAGGAAAAGCGTGCCGAGCCGCCCGTCGGCATCACATGGCTTGGGCCGGCGATGTAGTCCCCCAGCACTTCTGGGCTGGCCTCACCGAGAAAGAGACCGCCCGCGTTTTCAACCAGTCCGACATACTGCCACGGTTCCCGCACGAGCAGGCAGAGGTGCTCCGGCGCGTAGTCGTTTGCCAGTGTGATTGCCTGTGCGATGGACGGCACGATGACCGCACCGCCGTTCGCATCCAGCGCCGCGCGGACGACTTCGGCGCGCGGCAGGTCGGCCAATTGGCGCGTCATTGCGTCGTCCACCGCACGGGCAATCCGCTCATCGGTCGCAAGCAGAATCGCGGACGATGTTTCGCCATGTTCCGCCTGTGCGATCAGATCCGCCGCCACGCAGGCGGGATCGGCGCTCTCGTCCGCGATCACCACCGTCTCGGTCGGACCGGCGATTTGATCAATCGCCACCGCGCCGAAGACGTACCGCTTCGCCGCGCTGACGAACGGGTTACCTGGCCCCACGATCTTATCCACGCGCGGCACCGTCTCCGTCCCATAGGCAAGCGCGGCGATGGCCTGCGCGCCCCCAATCATGAAGACCCGATCAACGCCCGCAATAGCGGCAGCGGCGAGGATCACGTCGGCAACGCCTGCGGGATGCGGCGGCGTCGCCACGATAATTTCGCGGACGCCCGCGACACGCGCGGGGATGGCGGACATCAAGAGGGTGGACGGATACGCGGCGGTGCCACCCGGCACATAGATACCGACGCGCGCCAGCGGCCGGACGATCTGTCCCAGCATGCCCTCCGGCGTGATCCACTGCCATCCCTCGTGCCGTTCATGACGGTGAAATTCGCGAATCCGCATCGCTGCGTGTTCGAGCGCCGCACGGAGGGCAGGCGCGATCCGGTCACGGGCTGCGTCCAGGTCCGGTAGTGCAATTTCGCTCGTTGTCAGATGGACGCCATCAATCCGCGCGGTGAAGTCACGCACGGCCGTATCACCGCGTGCAGCAACCGCAGTACAAATTTCTTCGGCCACGCCCGCCGCCGTCAGATCGCGACCGAAGACGCGCCGGATGCCTTCCTGGACATGCGGCGGCAGCGACGGCTCAGTCGCGGGAATGCGGCGCAGAATTGTCCGCTCCGCCTCGGCGATGTCCGTAACAATGCGCATCACGGCGTCATCTCATGCGAGAGGCCAAGCGTGTCGAGCAGCGCGACATACGCCCGCGACGCCGACTCGAAGACGTATTCAGGCGTGCCGACCGTGATGCCGCCGCTTCCTGCCCGCCGGAGATGGTCAATCGCCGGGAGCAGCAGTTGCTCCTCCACAATGATGCTCACCGCATACCAGCCAGTTTCCAGTGCAGTGATTACCGGGCCAGTGCGTGCATCTGATCCCTCCGGCGTCTTCGGAAAGACTGGCGCGACCGTCGGGCCAAGCGCGCCCGCCGTTGCCACTTGCTGGATGACATGCGCGGCCACTTCGGAGGCGCTCTCGCCACGCACATTCGCGGTCAGCGTCCGGTATCGCTTGCTGCGCAGATGCGCCTCAGCAAACTCCATGACATGTCGCAACTGCTCGCGCTTCACCGACGATGCCAGCAATTCGCGACGATTGCCGATCAAGCACGCCTGCGTCTCCATGATCGTGCCACCGTTCACTTCCTTCAGGCGATTATCGCGAAGCGTCGTCCCCGTTTCCGTGCGGTCGGCGACGATATCCGCCGTATCTATTGCAGGCGCCGCCTCCAATCCGCCTTCCCCCTCGATAACAACAAAATACGTCACGCCATGCGCGTAGAGGAAATCCTTGACAAGATTCGGTGAATCTGTGATCACTCGGAGCGTCCGACCGCGTGCGCGAAAATCCGCCGCGAGATCCGCGAGGTCGGCGATGGTCGTAATGTCCACCCACGCCTCCGGCACCTCGATCACGAAACGGCAGCGGCTGAAACCGAGATCTGGCATCAGGACGATCACGGTATCATTGTCGCCCTGATGCTCAGCGACGAAATCGAGCCCGGTAATGCCCACATCCGCGAGGCCCGATTCGACCTTCGTCACAATGTCCGCCGCGCGCTGGAAGAGCACGGAAACGTGCGGGATCCCCCGCAACGAACCGACATATTGCCGCGCGTTCGGTCGCCGCACCGGAAAGCCGACGCGCTCGAAAAAGAGCCGCGTCCCCTCTTCGATCCGGCCTTTACTCGGGAGCGCGAGCCGTAAGGTGTCACTGTGCATCGGGTATTCCAGTCGGCGCGGAAGGAATGGGGAGGCCATTTATTGCTATTGGGATATGTCGCTCCACCTCGCCGTTCAGTGGCAGCCAGCGCACCGAACGGCCATCCGCCGAGGGTTCCGCATACACGTCGGCGCGGATGGATCGGGCGTGTTTAATTGCGGCATTCGGCGTTCTGTCTCGGACGTCGAGCAGCGCGGTCCAGCCGATGGCACGCAAGGCGTGCGCGAGGTCGGCGGCGCTTCGCATCTCTCCGCCCTCCCCTTGTCCGATCACCACCGTCGCACGCGACGCGGCGTCACGCTCCGGGGGCAGCGCGTCAGCGATCCGTTCGATACCGAGTGAGAATCCGACTGCGGGCAGCGATTGCCGCGCGCCGAGGATTGTTGCCAGATCATCATACCGGCCGCCACCGCCGAGTTGCTCCGCGCGTACGGAGTCATCAGCATATAACTCGAACAGGATGCCGGTATAGTAATGGAGGCCGCGACCGAGACCGAGATCGAGCACGATCTGATCCAGTTCGATCTCGTATGCTCCGAGCAAGCCGATCACTGACCGCAATCGCGCGACTGCCTCCATCCCCATGTGCTCGGCCGTCAGCAACGCCTCTAACTGCGGGACGACCACAGCGGGAGCGCCCCGCAGCATCACGAGGCGGCGGAGGAAGTCGAGAGCGCGCCGCACATCGTTCCCCTCCGTGCGCCGGGCCATCTTCCGAATCAATCCCTCAGCAATCTCTTCCGGCGTGCGCCGATGCCCGTCCAACGAAATGCCTGCTTCGCGCAAGAGCGAGAGGAATGCATCCCGGTCGGGCGGCTTAATCGTGGTTGGCGGCTCGTGATGGGCCTCTTCATCGAGCATGGCGGCAAGCGCGGGATGGATTCGCTCGCCACGCGGATCGTCCGGCCGCAAGCGTTCCATGCTCCAAACGAGCCATTCGCGCACCCGCTCATCCAGCGCCAGCCCCGCGAGAAAGCCGCGCACAATACCGACATGGCCGAGGACAATCCGCACCTTCGGAAGACCGGCGGCACGCAGGGCGGTCGCCGCCGTACCGATCACTTCGGCGTCCGCTGCCGCCGTCGCCGCGCCGAGCAATTCGATGCCGACCTCAGTGAACTGCCGGTACCGTGCCTGCCCCGGCCGCTCATAGCGGAAGACCGGTCCGTGATAGGCGACGCGCATCGGCAGCGGCGCGCTCTGCATCGTCGCGATCGTACTTCGCACGACCGACGCAGTGAACTCCGGGCGCAGGCAGAGATCTCGATTGCGATACCGGAACGCGTACATCTGCTGTACCCGCTCCTCACCAGCCTTGCGCAGGAAGAGTTCGGTGGACTCGATCACCGGGAAGTCCATCGCGTCGTATCCAGCGCGCGCGCAGACTGCCAATATCTCCGCCGCGAGCGTCGCATGCGCGGCATGAAGCCCAGGCGGGATGTCGTTCATCCCGCGCACGCGCTCTACCGCCATACTCGCTGCCTGTCGCATCGCCATCCGCTCGCTCCTCCCGACGCTGTGCGCCGGGTCACATCTTACCATGTACTATGCCTGCTGGTACCGGCGGGAAACTGTCTGGTGGTAGCCAGGGCATATGCATTGTTGCCATCACCGGAGAATCCTTACCCACCGCCCCTTCCTCACCAAGGGAAGGGGTGACTCGTCGCACGACCGAGGCGTTCCCTCAACATCCCGATCTCACGGAGGCTCACTCCACCTTCCCTCCGAGGGAGGGGGGTAGGAAGCCTTGCCTCCATCAACCCAATTACGATCGTAGCGTGGCGCGAAGCCGCTTCGCCAGCGCCTGACTGACGCGGTCGCGCATCTTCGCCACCTCTGCCTCAGAAAGCGCACGGTCCGGCGCCTGCATCGTCACGGCGAATGTCAGGCTCTTTTTACCCGTCGGCACCTGGTCGCCCTGGTAGATATCGAATAATTGCACGCGCTGGCCGAGCGATCCCACCGCTTGGGTGAGCACCTGCGCGACATCAGCCGCTGCGACCGTGTCATCCACGACGACCGCGAAGTCGTTCTCGGTCGCCGGGTAGCGCGAGGTGACGGGCAGTTGGCGCAGCGCGCCCCGATGCGCCGCGACCGATGCCACGATCAGTTCGAGATCGAGTTCCGCCAGCATCACCCGCCCTACTATCCCAAACGCTTCCGCAACGCGGGGATGCACTTCGCCAATCACCCCAAGCGTCTGGTCGCCTGCGGATACGCGCGCAACGCGGCCCGGCTGGAAGACCGGATCGTCGGTGGGGGCGAAGATGAGCGGCCCGACGCCCAATGCCGACACGATCGCCTCAATCGTCCCTTTCAGATCGAAAAAGTCATAGGCACGCGGGACAATGCCCAAAGACCGCTCGGTGTCCATACCCGCTAGAACGACGCCGAGCGTCAGTCGCTCGTCCGGCAACAGACCGGGTTCATGCGGCAGGTAGACATTCGCGATCTCGCCAATCGCCACACCGCTGATGAATTTCAGGTTGTCGGATGCCGTGGCGAGCAGACTGGCACGCAACGTTGGTCGCATACCCTCCCATTCGCCCAACGGATTGACGAGCCGGACGATCGGTACCGATACCGCGCCCGCCCCACCAGCAACTGCCAACCGATCCAGCGCCTCCATGCTGATGAACGAGTAGGTGCTGACTTCGATCAGGCCCGCGCTCGCGACGGCATCGCGTGCCGCCTCCCGCGCGATCCACCGATCCGCCCGGATGACGTGCGGCGTCGTGCCCACGATCATCGTCGTGGGGATCGTCTCGTAGCCGATGATCCGCGCCACTTCCTCGACAATGTCTTCCGGTCGCGAGACATCAGCACGGTGCGGTGGAATCGCGATAGTCAACACCGGATCGGCATCGCTGGAAACCTCCACACCGAACTGGAGACGGGTCAACACCTCGCGCACCGCGTCGAGCGGATAGACAACGCCGAGCACCGCCGTGATCTTGCTGAAGCGCATCGTCAGCGACCGGGGTTGCGGCGGGTCGGGATAGATGTCCGAGTAGCCGACAAGGCGCGCCTCCGGGCAGAGTTGGACAATTAATTCGGCGACACGGCGCGCGCTCGGCATCGTTAGTTCCGGCTCCAACCCGCGCTCGTATCGCGCCGACGCATCGGTGCGAATGTTCAGCGCTTGCCGCGTGTGGCGGATGCTGCGCATCTCCCAGGTCGCTACCTCGATCAGGATGTTGGTTGTTGCCTCCACGATCTCCGAGCGGGTACCGCCGATGATGCCGCCGAGGTCCGTCACGCCCGCCTCATCGCAGACGGCGGCCATCGCCGGTGTGAGCGCTTTCGTCTCGTGATTGATGAGTTCCAGCGTCTCGCCGGGGTGCGCGTGGCGGACGATCAGCCGCCGACCGACCAGCCGGTCGCGGTCGAAGATATGATTCGGTTGCCCATACTCGATCATCACGTAATTGGAGACATCCACGATGTTATTCACCGGCCGCAGCCCGACCGCGCGCAACCGTCGCTGCATCCATTCCGGTGACGGCCCCACCGAAACGCCCTCCATGACGAACGCGGTGTAGCGTGGGCAGAACGTCGTATCCTCGACCGTGACGATGCCGGGCATCGCCGGTACGTCGAGCGGCTCCGCCGCCCAGCGCGGGAACGGATCGCGGAACGGCGCACCGGTGATCGCCGCCGTCTCACGCGCGACACCGATAATCGAGAAGTCATGGACCAGATTGGGCGTGATCTCAAATTCGATGATCGTGTCGCCGAGATAGTCTGCCAGCGGCGCGCCGACCGGCGCATCGTCAGGCAGCACCATGATGCCTTCATGTTCGTCGGAGATGCCGAGTTCTTTCTCCGAGCAGACCATCCCCTCGCCGGTGATACCCATGATCGCGCGCGGTTTGAGCGTCCGAAGTGCCTGGTCGTCGCGATGGCCGTCGTACAGTCGCGCGCCGATCAGCCCGAGCGCGATCTTCTGCCCCGTGCGGATGTTCGGCGCCCCCGTGACCACCATCACGTCACGTTCCGGCAAGGCCAAGATGACCTGCACCACACGATCCGCACCCGCGATCCGGCGCACCTCCTTCACCTGCGCGACGCGGACGAGTTCGCGGTCCCAGTCGGCGCCGATCTCCTCGATCTTCTCCGCCTCCAGCCCCGCCATCGTCAACCGCCGTGCCATCTCGCGCGGCGTGATGTCGCCAAGGTTAACGTACTCCTTGAGCCACTGCCAGGAGACCTTCATCACTTTCACCTCTCACTGTAATAACGAGTGCTGAGCGATGAAGGGACGCGGCATCCTCTCAGCACTCAGCATTCGCTAGAGCCACACCCGGTCCATCTGGCGCAGCCAGCGGATATCGTTCTTGTAGAAATCCCGTATGTCGTTGAGGCCGTACTTCAAGAGCATCAGCCGTTCCGGCCCCATGCCGAAAGCGAATCCCGTATATTTGCTCGTGTCGTAGCCAACCATTTCGAGGACGCGCGGATGCACCATGCCCGCGCCGAGCAGTTCAATCCAGCCCGACTGCTTGCATAGCCGACACCCCTTGCCGCCACACTGTGGGCAGTCAATCGCGAAATCCACCCCCGGTTCGACGAAGGGGAAGAAGTCGCAGCGGAAGCGCGTCTTCCGCTCCGGGCCGAACATCTGCCGCGCGAATTCCGTCAGCGTCCCCTTCAGGTCCGCCAGTGTGATCCCCTCGTCCACCGCCAACCCCTCAACCTGCAAAAACATCGCCAGATGCGTCGCATCGGTCGCCTCATAGCGATAGCAACGTCCCGGCACGACGACCCGCACCGGCGGTTGCTGCCCCAGCATCGTCCGCACCTGCATCGGCGAGGTGTGGGTGCGGAGGACGATGTCGCCCGCACCGGATGCGACATGAAAGGTATCCCAGACATCGCGCGCCGGATGGTCGGCGGGGATGTTGAGCATATCGAAGTTGTATTTCGCGTATTCGACTTCCGGCCCCTCGACGGTCTGGAAGCCCATCTTGCCGAAGATGTCGCAGATTTCGCGGATGATGCGCGTCGTCGGGTGCAGGAATCCCCGCTGCACCGGTCGGCCCGGCAACGTGACATCAATCGCTTCTGATTCGATGCGCGTTTCGAGTGCGGACGCTTCGAGGCGGGCTTGACGCGCCGCAAGCGCGCCGCTCAGTTCCGCCTTCAGTGCGTTGACCGCAATGCCGAACGCACGCCGCTGCTCTGGCGGCAGACCGGCAATCCGCTTCGTCAACGCGGTCACCGCGCCGTGGTCGCCGAGATAGTCGCGGAACCACACCCGCGTCTCTTCGACCTCAGTTGCCGCGTCAAGCTGCGCGAGCGCGGTTTCCCGCAGTTCGATCAGTGTCGGCTCTGCGATGACCACGATATGACCTCCTTATACACAAAAAAACCATGCTCTTCGCTGCCCCCGACAGGGGCGAAAGCATGGCTTCCGCGGTACCACCCTGATTACGTCGTTCCGACGCATCTCATGCCTGCCACAGGCACAGACGTGCCGATGGCGACGTTCCGGTAACGGGGAACTACCGTGTGCGGCTACTCGCGTTCACCGCCCTGCTCAGGAGTGAATATCGGGGGCGATCCGGTTTCCGTGCGACTCTCAGTCCTGGTCGCTCGTCCCTGTCATGCCGGATTGGCGATCACGCCACTGCCACAGCGATGCGCTCCGTCTTCGCATTTTCGCAATAGAGTCATACGCGCAACCGCGCCCGTTGTCAAGCAGGCCGCGCACGCCGTCGCTGGCGCGCCACTTCGTACATCATGATTGCGCCTGCGACCGACGCATTGAGCGATTCAACGCCGCGTGCCATTGGGATGCGCGCGGTCGCGGTACACCATCTGCGGGCTTCGGCGCTCAGACCATGATCCTCGTTGCCGATGACGATCGCGCAGCCCTCGGCCCCATCAACCGCGTCATACATGAGCGACGCTACGCCGTCCGCGCCGCACACGGACGGCAATGCCACGAGCGCGGGGCCGACGATCTTCCAATCACTGTCCGCAACCACCGGCAGGCGGAAGTGCGCCCCCATTGCCGACCGAACGACTTTCGGCGCGAATGCATCTGCCGTTCCGGCAATCGTAATGACCGCGTCGCAGTCTGCCGCCGCCGCCGCGCGGATCAACGTGCCGACATTGCCCGGATCGCGGACGCCATCGAGAATGAGAACAAACCCATCGTGGGCGTCGAACGTCGGTAATGGCGTCACGGGGAGATCAACGACCGCGACAACGCCTTGCGGCGTTTCGGTCTCCGCCAGCGATCGCATGACCGTCGCGCCGACGGTCACGATGCGCGAAGCGCCAAGCGCGTCCGCGATTTCATCCCGAAGCGTGGTGGCGATCTCGCCCAGCAATTCCGGGCAGAGGAGTATCTGCCGGATTGCCGCGCGCGCGGCGATTGCTTCGCGCACGAGGCGCAGACCCTCGACGAGAAACGCTCCCTGCTCCCGCCGGGCTTTCCGGCGGTGCAGGGAGCGGATCGCGACCATCGTCGGGTTCTGCACGCTCGTGATGCGCGTGTCGTACGGCGTCGTGCGGCCCTCCGGTATTAGGCGGCTGCCACCCCAGCGTTCTTCGCAATCGAGACGAGTTCGCCGAACGCGGCGCCGTCGCGCACTGCGAGGTCCGCGAGCATCTTCCGGTCAATCGCGACTCCGGCAGCTTGCAGGCCGCTGATAAAGCGGTTGTATGGCAAATCGTGCGCGCGCGACGCCGCGTTGATGCGCGCGATCCAGAGCGCGCGAAACTCCCGCTTGCGGTTCTTGCGATCCCGCGTCGCGTAGAGCATCGCCTTCATGTTGGATTCAATCGCGGTACGCTTCCAACGCGAGCGAGCGCCTTTATGTCCCTTCGTCGCGGCGAGCACCTTTTTCGTGCGTGCGTGCGCCGCAACATTATTTGTCGAGCGAGGCATCTTCCTCTTCCTCCTATTTGACGCCGTACGGCAGGCTACGTCGCACACTCTTCGCGTTCGCGCTACTCAGCGGGAACATCTTGTCGAGCGCACGCTTGACACGCGACGACTTGCGCCGCCGGAAATGGCTCTTCATTCCCTTCGTGCGCATGATCTTGCCCGTGCCCGTAATCTTGAAACGCTTCGCGGCCTGCTTATGCGTCTTCAACTTCAGTTTGGACATGCCGTCCCCGTTCTCCCTACTCCGTCGGAACCGGCTCGACCGGTTCCTTCGTTGCTTTTGCAGCCGGCGCAACGCGCGGACTGACCAACATACTCAAGATGCGGCCTTCCTGCCGCGCTGGAGACTCGATCACCGCGTCCACTTCAAGCATCGCCACGAGCTTGCGCATCAGTTCGTCGCCGATCTCCGGATGAGACATCTGCCGCGCGCCGCGGTAGATCACAGAGACGCGGACCTTGTTCCCTTCCTTCAGAAGGCGCTTCACATCGCGCGCCTTCGTCTCCAGATCGTGTTGATCAATGAGGATGCCGGTAACGCGCACTTCCTTGATGTCCTGCATCTTCTGGTTCTTGCGTGCTTCACGCTCGCGCCTGCTTTGATCGTATTTAAAGCGACCGAAATCCATGAGCCGACAGACCGGCGGCGTCGCGTTTGGCGCGACCTCGACGAGATCAAGACCATGCTCACGCGCGCGTTCCAGCGCATCCCGCGTCAGCATGATGCCGAGCTGATTATTTTCTTCATCAATGACGCGGACTTCACGAACGCGAATACGATCGTTGGTGCGAAGCGGTCTGCTAATCCTGATCCTCCTGGAACCCCGACACATGCGGGTTGATGACATAACGGCTAACCCACAAAAGGCCAGCAACGTATTCTAGCATCGCCACACCTGAATCGTCAATGCGCGCAAGCGATTTGCGCAATTCGCATATCGCTGGCAATGGGGGCTTGGCAGCGCCTGATCGATGTGCTATGCTGCGCCAGGCTTCGGGGAGTAGCTCAGCCTGGCAGAGTGCACGGTTCGGGACCGTGAGGCCGGAGGTTCAAATCCTCTCTCCCCGACCACTTTCATTATCGCCCGCATGATGCAGGAGGTAGCCTCCCGCATGGGACTTGCCACCGCGCGAATGACACGCCATCCCTCTGCGGGGATCGCCTCCATCAAGAACTTCATCGTACGGTTCCGCTGGCATCTCAGTATCCCGGCCCTGTACATTAGCATCACCGCCATCCTGCTTTGGCCGCTTGTCCTCCACATTCGTTCGGCGGTCGCGGACAGGCTCGACGATCCGCTCCTCAATGCGTGGACATTGCGCTGGGTCCAGCACGCGCTGGTAACGCAGCCCAGCCACCTCTATGACGGCAATATGTTCGCGCCTAATCTCCGTAGCCTCGCGTTCTCGGAACTGCTCCTGCCTCAGGCGATCATGGCATGGCCCGTCTGGCTCGTTTCACACGACGCGTTACTCGCCGCGAAGGTGACGCTACTGGCGACCTATCCACTCTGCGGGATCGCTATGTATGCGCTCTGCCGCAATCTCGGCGCCGTCCGAGGCGCCGCGTTCATCGCTGGTCTCGGCTACGCCTTCGCACCCTTTCGCATGGACAACAACGCCCATCTCCAGGTGCTCTCCATGCAGTGGATGCCGCTCGCTATCCTGACCGTCATTCGCTTCATGCAGCGGCCAACGCGCTGGCGCTTCGCGGCCGTCACCGCGACGGTCACGCTCGCCGCGCTGTCGTCGGTCTATTATGCGGTGATGTTCGGCACCGCCTTGATCATCTTCCTGATTATCGAAGCGATCCGCCAGCGGCGGCTGTTCGTCTCGCGGCGTGCGGTCGGGCTTCTCGCGGCGCTCGCGATTGGCGCGGTCATTGTCGGGGCGCTTGACGTGCCCTATCTGACGATGCAACGCGAGCACGGCATCGTCCGCACCCTCGATGAGGCGTACGACGATTCCGCACATACGGCATCGTATCTCACGGTCACGCCGGGGAGTTTAGTCTGGGGCCGGATGCTTCCGACATCGGGGCCTGAACATTCGGCGCTCTTTCCCGGCGTCGTCCTACTCGTCCTTGCGGCAGCCGGTCTTCGCTGCGTGCGTCGCCCGTGGATGGGGGGTCTTGTCGCGCTCGGCGCGGTGAGCCTTCTCCTCTCCTTCGGGCCAACATGGGGCACAAAGGCGTCCGGCACGCCGCTCCCGTATCGGTTCTTGTATCAGCATATCGTTGGCTATCAGGGGATTCGTGGCCCGGATCGCTTTGCCGCCGTCGTCTTGCTCGCCCTCTGTCCGCTCGCGGCCCTCGGCGCGACATCGCTCTGGTACGCGGCCATCTGGCGTGATGTGCGTCTCCTTCGGCTCGCGCCACTCGTCGCTGGTCTCTGCACCCTCTTTGTCATGGCGGACGACGCGACGCGACTCCTGCCGACGGTGCCTGTTGACCGTTCCGCGACGACCCTCGCGCCGTATCGCTGGTTGGCGACGCAGACAGACACCGGCATCGTCGCCGAATTTCCCGTGGCAACGAGTGAACTGGGGACGGCCTTCTATTCGACGTACCACTGGCATGATGTTCTCTGGGGTCATTCGGGGTTCATCCCCGCCGCGACCTATCAACTGCGCGGCCGTTTTATCGGCCGCGACGATTTCCCCGGCCCGGACGACTTCGACGCACTCGCGGATATGGGGGTCGGGACGCTGCTCATTCATCGCCCCGCCTATTCTCCGGACACACTCGCCGCGTTGACGCGGGACCTGCGGGCCAGCCCGGCAAATGTCGCGTTCCTCGGCACGGTCGGCGACTGCGATATCTATCACCTGCACCCGAATGCGACTGCGCCGCCCCTCACGGCCACCGCCACTTTCAAGAGCAACCCTGCAGGCAATCTCGACCGGTTGCACGGCCAACTGACGCTGACCAATCCCGGCATTGACGCCCGCATGCTCTATACACGCAGTCGCTTCAACTTCTCCGCCGAGATTCGCGATGCGTCCGGCAAACACGTCTCGTCGCAACCGATACCAATTATTCTGCCCGCCGTCATCGCAAACGGAACGATAACGATGCCGCTCTCCGTAGCGCTGCCGAGGGAACCGGGCGTCTATACGATTGATCTCCACTCGACGAATACACCGATCCTGGAGAACCAGCCCTTGTTCACCGTTACCGTTATCAGCCTGACGGCGTTGCCGCATCTCGCTCTCAATGGTACGGACGTGACAAGCCCGCCACTGTACGAACCAGGCGAGAGCGTCGCCATGTGGATAACAACCAAAGACGGCAAGACTATCGCGCTCCGCGACACGACCGCCCGCCCCGATGGCACGCTGCGTGTCATGCTCGCACCATTGCCGCCCGGTGCGGCGCAAGTGGTCGCTCATGGGAAAGCGAGCGGCGTCGAACTGTGGGTGGCGCCACCTTGACCGCCGCGCGCCACGCGCGTACGCTCTGACGGGCGCGGGAACGCGTCGTAGTTGCATTATGGTAGGAGTTACGCAGTTGTATGCGTTTTTCTTGGTGGCAGCAGGCTTTCCAGCCTGCCTCTCAGGGCGGGGAGGCAGGCTGGAAAGCCTGCTGCTACCGGGGTTTCTCTGGTGAAGTGTTCGGCTAACGCTGAGACGAGTCGAGGAGCGGGAAATGGAAAGTCAGACGGCATCCGCATTCGATGTCGCGATTATTGGCGGCGGCCCCGGTGGCTATGTCGCCGCGATTCGTGCCGCACAAGAGGGATTGTCCGTCGCCATCATTGACCGTGGCCCACTGGGTGGTACCTGCCTCAACTGGGGATGTATCCCCACAAAAGCGCTGCACCACACAGCGGAAGTGTGGCGCACGGTCCATGATGCGGCAACGTACGGCGTGCAGGTCGGCGAGACGACACTCGACTTCGCGAAAGCGATGGCCCACAAGGACGAGGTCGTACGCAACCTCGTGCGCGGCATTGACGGCCTGATGCAGGGAAACAAAATCAGCGTCCTGCACGGGACCGGCTGTTTGCTCACCGCCGCACCCCCGCACCGCGTCGCAGTCAATGATATTGATGGAGGCACGCGTGAGATCACCGCGATCAACGTGATCATCGCCACTGGCTCCGTGCCGAGCACACTACCGATTCCCGGCCTCGATCTACCGGGCGTCGTCACGTCGGACGGCATTCTTTCCCTCGCGACACAACCGAAACGACTCGCCGTGATCGGCGGCGGCATTATTGGTATGGAGTTCGCGACGATCTTCGCCGCGCTCGGTACGACGGTCAGCGTCGTCGAGCGCCTCCCGAACATCCTCACCGGCGTCGAACCCGAGATGATCCGTCGGGCGTTACCGATGTATCGCAAGATGGGCCTCGCGATCACCGTGGATGCGTCGGTTGAAGAAGTGGCGTGGGGAGATGACGATGATCTCGCCGTTCATTACCGCACGGCGGGCGGCAAGCAGTCCGTTGAAGCCGACGCGGTGCTCGTCGCGGTGGGGCGCATACCGTACACCGAGGGCGCGTGGGCAGCGGATGTGCCGCTGGAAAAAGATCGGCGCGCCGTGAAAGTGGACGCCGGGCTGCGCACGAATCTGCCCGGCGTCTACGCGATCGGTGATGTCGCACTGATGCCGCAGTTGGCACACACCGCCTCGATGCAGGGCGAGATCGTCGTCGAAAATATCACGGGGCATGACGCGCAGTATGACGCCTCGGTCGTGCCGAACTGCGTCTTCACGCTACCGGAGATTGCGGGGGTCGGACTCACAGAGGAGCAGGCGCGCGAGCGATTCGGCGATGCTGTGCGCACCAGCGTCTTTCCCTTCGCGGCGATTGGCCGCGCGCAAATCCTTGGCGAGACGGCCGGCGTCGTCAAACTGGTCTGTGGCGCGGGAGAAAAACTGCTCGGCGCGCACATCATTGGCCCGCGCGCCAGTGATCTGATCGCGGAACTCGCCCTCGCGCTCCAACTTGGCGCTACCGCCGCCGACATCGCGCGGACGATCCATGCTCATCCCACGTTGCCCGAAGCGATCCACGAAGCAGCGCTCGGCATCGTACATGGCCGTCCGGTCCATGCACTCCGCTGATCGCCTATGCAAGGATGAGGATGACCGTTCAGGAGCGCGCGACGACAGAGACGGAAGCCGAGTTGACCGCCCTGGTTGACCGCTGGACCGCGCACATGCGCTGGCGGAAGAACTATGACCGCTGGCGCGAAGATCGCCTGTGGCAAGAAGATCACCAGACGGTACTCCTCCGGGCGATCACGCGCCATACGAAGAACCTGACGGGCACGCGGACGCTGGATATTGGCTCCGGCATGGGCGGTTTCCTCGTTGCGGCGACGCTCAATGGAATGTCCGCGCTTGGCGTCGAGCCAAACGCGGCGTATTGCCGCATCACGCGGTTGCGCGGCATGCGCTACGGCGTTGCCGCCGCGATCATTCGTGGCGTCGGTGAGGCGCTGCCGTGCCCCGATGCGTCATTCGACATTGTGCTTGCCCAGGACATCCTCGAACATGTCCGCGACCCGGACGCGACGATGCGCGAGATCAGGCGTGTCCTCGCACCGGGGGGCGTGGCGCTCGTCACCATCATCAACCGCCTTGCTTGGCGCGATCCGCATTACCATCTCTTCGGCGTCAACTGGCTGCCACGCGCCATCGGAGAGCGGATCATCGAGGGCATCGGCCGATCCAAGCACGCGGCGCGCTTCAGCGACAACCAGCGACTCGGCGATATGTACTATGACACCTTCGCCGGCTTCCGACGACGCGCCCGCTCCTGCGGCTTCACCATTACCGACACGAAAGCGCAGGCGCTTTTGGAGCGATCATCGGCGCCCGCCGGGAAGCACGCGCTGTTTGTGCGCCTTCTCTCGCGCATTGGGCTGGTCATGCCCGCCTACCGGCTGCACCGCTTCGCGGTTGCCAGCACATTCGAACTCGCGCTCCACCCAACCGACGGCCCGCAATGAGCGCTCCTGTGACGACCGTTCCGCCCGCGAATCATGGCGATAACCGTGCCGCACTCGGCACACATGCCACGAAAGCGGCGTTCTGGAACACCGTCCTCCTGCCGGCGAAACTCGGCGCGCACTTACTCGCGCAACTCGTCCTCGCCAACGCGCTCCCGACGGCGGAATACGGCGTCTATGTCCTCGCATTGGCGGTCGGCATCACCTCCGGCTCGCTTGTGGACCTCGGCACCGAGCGGAGTGTCGTCAAGTTCCTACCGGAAGTGGCAGGCAGGCAGGGGCGGCGTGGCGTGCGAACGCTGCTCCTCTGGGTATTCGGCTTCAAATTCGCGGTCCTGGTACCGGTCATCACCCTCGCGACTCTCCTCCACGGCGTCTTCTTCCGCTATCTGGATGGTCGCGTGCCGCCGGATCAGCAGGATGTCTTGCGCATCGTCCGCAGCGAACATTGGACGATCTTTTTCTCCGTCATCTCGCTCGTCCTTGTCGGTGCGTTTTACGATGTCGCAATGCAGAGTCTCGTCGCAACCTTCAAGAACAAGAGTTGGAACATCATCACGATTCTCGTCACCTTGCTCGATCCGCTCGTCGTCGCCGTGATCGTCTTGACGAGTGGCAATATCGCAATTGTGCTGATTGGGCGTGTCTTCGTCGCGCTCGCGGCGATGGTACTGGCCGGTGGATTCGCGCTCTTCGCGGTGCGGGAATCGGCCGATGTCGAGCGTCAATACGTGACCGACGACGCGCGCGGTCGGCCCCTGCCGATCCGCCGTTTTGTCTTCTACTCATCGCTCCAGTATGCCCTCCAGGTGACGAGTTTTCTCACGTCGTATGCATTCGCCGCGCTCATTCTCACAAACGCAGTGGAGACTGCGGGTTACCGCATTGCAAACGGCACGGTGCGCGAGATTCTCAGCGCCCTCACCACGCCGATTGTCGGCATTCAGGTGCCGATCTTCACACGGATTTTCACCGCGCGTGACACTCGGCAACTCGATATCGCCTTTGCCCTCGTCGCCCGTTTCCTCGCCCTGGTCCTCATACCGGGTGGTGTTGGCCTTGCCCTGCTCGTCCCGAATCTCTTCCGAATTCTCTATCCGAAGTACGTCTCGTTTAGTAATGTCTGCATCGTGCTGATTATTTTTCTCTTCGCCGAGGCCTGTCTCAGCACCGGGACGACGGTACTTCTTACCTTCGAGCGGTACAAGCCGGTGATCGCGGCGCGCGCCATTGCGCTGCTCTCATTCCCGATCATGTTCTTTACCGCCCGTTGGTACGGCGCGATGGGCGCGGCTCTGACCGCCGGTGGATTCGCGGCCCTCGCGGCATTGGTCGGCACGGTCGCCGCGACGACGCTCCTACCGATCCGCTATCCGCTCGGTTTCGTCCGGCGTGTCAGTATCGCCTCGGGTTGCATGGCGGTCGTCGTCGGCGGTCTCGCGTTCACGTTTGGGCGTGTTCCCGATAATCCGGGCGGTGGGCTGCATCGAGTCGTCTGGTTGGTCGTCACGGCGATGATCGCAACGCTCGGCGGCGCGGTCTATCTCGCGGTCTTCCGGCGGATTGGCGGCGTCGAGCAGAGCGATATCGAGCGACTGCGCGGCCTGCGCATCCCCGCGCGTGGCCTCGTACTCCGCGTGCTGATCGGCTCGCGGACGTGACGCGCGTCGCCCTCGTCAATCTGACGACGACGACGAAGATTGGGGGCGTTGAGACGTTCGTCTGGGAGCTTGCCCGCAACCTCGCGCTCCGAGGCATCGGGGTGACGGTGATCGGTGGGCAATCGCGCGCATTGCCCGCCAAGAAGGCGGCGCCCGGCGTCTCAGTAGAGACCGTTCCCTATCTGGATCGGGCACGGATACGCCGCATCCCGCTGCTTGGACGGCGCTATGGACTAACAAAACTGCTCGAACGGCTCTCGTTCGGTCTGCGCGCGCGCGCCGTGATCGAGCATGGCGCGTTCGATATTGTCCATATTCACAAGCCATTCGATTTTCCGCTCGCGTCATGGATCAGCGCGCGGACGGGCGCGCGAATTCTCTACAGTGCGCACGGTCGCGACTTTTTCCCCGGCGACCGGCGCTTCATCCGTGCGATCACCACCTTCACGGCATGCAGCGCCTACAATGCTGCCGAGGTGTACGAGCGATACGGCAGAGCGGCGGAGGTCATCTACAACGGCATTGACACCGAATGGTTCTCTCCGCACGAGGCGGACGCGGCCTGGCGGCAACATATTACGGGCGGGGCCGCGCCAGTCATCCTCTGGGTCGGTCGGCTGGAACGCTGGAAGGGCACGATTGATGCGCTCCGTGCCCTCGCGCTGCTCGACTGCCCCGCGCATCTCGTGATCGTCGGCGACGGCCCGGAATTATCGCGGCTGCGCGATGCCGCGCGCTCACTCAATGTCGCTGATCGCGTTCATCTCCTCGGCGCGTGCGACCATGCGCGATTGCCGGGCATCTACGCCGCCGCAGACATCGTGATCGGGACGAGTTTCGCGAATGAAACCTTCGGCATGGCGCTGGCGGAGGCGTCGGCGTGCGCGCGGCCCGTCGTGGCGACGCGGTTCGGCGGTTTCCCGGAGGTCGTCCGCGATGGCGTGACCGGCCTGCTCGTCCCGCCGCGCGATCCGCAGGCGCTCGCCGCCGCGCTGCGGTCCTTGCTGCACGATCCCGAACGGCGCACACGGATGGGCGAGGCGGGCCGCGCGCATGTCGTCGCCCATTTCGCCTGGCCGGTTGTCACCGATCACGTCCTGCGACTCTACGAGGCGGCGCTCAGTGAAGATTGATTTCGTGACAACCTTTGGGATCGTCCGGGGTTTCCCGTCGTTCCCGGAAGCGACGCTCGCGCGCCGGTTCGTCGCTGACGGCCACGACGTGCGCGCCCTCACCTATTTCGCGAAGTCATCCGCCATGATTGACACGCATCACGCGGTTATAGATGACGCGGTCGTGCATCGCATCCGGCGCAAGGGCTTTTTCACGCCCGGTGTTCTCGGTTGGATCGCGCGGGGCAAACCGGACGTTGCGCATCTGCACCATCTCAGTAACCGTCTCTCCCCATCAGCGCTCCCGGCATATCACGCGCGCGGCGTCCCGGTTGTCTTCTCTCCGTACGGCATCCTGCACGATCCCGTGCTCGTGGACGACACAGACCGGCCTCTTGCCACACCCATGCACGCCGAACGCATCCAATCGTCACCTATTCGCACCGCGAGGGCGACGGGTGTCCGACGCGGCACACCGATCTGGCTGCTTCACCGGCCACTCTTCGCCGCCGACGCCGTTCATGCAATGTCGTTGCACGAGAAGCAGGTGCTGACGGCGCTCGGCGTGCCGGAAGCGCGCATTCATTTCATCCCGGTTGGGATAGACGCGGCGCTTCTGGAGAGCGCCGTACCGATTGCGCGCACCGAAGCGCCGACTGTGCTTTTTCTCGGACAGACGAAGTACCGGAAAGGCTGGGACATACTCGTGCGGGCGATCCCCGCTGTCCTTCGCGCGATTCCACGCGCCCGTTTCGTCTTCGCGGGGCATACCGGGCGCGACCGGATGGATTTCGACGCACTGGTACGAGACGTCGGCGTTGCGTCCGTCATCGAAGCGCCGGGGCGGGTCTCTGAAGTGGAGAAAATCCACCTTCTCCGGTCCTCGTGGGCGCTGACGTTGCCGGCGCGCTATGAGGGGTTCGGTATCCCACTTGCCGAGGCGATGATGGTCGGTACGCCGGTGGTTACGACGGATGTGCCCGCGTGCAATGAAATCGTCCGCGATGGCGAGACGGGCCTGATTGTGCCGCCGGACGATCCCGGCGCACTCGCTGCGGCGCTGATCCGCCTACTCAGCGACCCAGACCTCCGCACGCGGCTCGCGCGGGAAGCGGAACGTGACGTCATACGCCGCTACGACGCACGCGTCGTGGCGCGGCAGTTCGAAGCGCTCTACGCGACCCTGATCGCGGAACGCCGATAATGCACGTGCTCTCCTTCACCACGGACAACATACTTGGCCGCTCTATCGTCCCTTGCCGAACAAGCCACCCCTGCGTCTGTGCTATACTCGGCTGCCAATGACCGGGGATGATGGAGGCGCGAGCGGGTGGTGGGAACAATCGTAACACGTACGGACAGAACCACGGCCGCGACATGCATTGCGGGGCCGGTTCCACACATCGCCTATGTCGCCTATCCTTCGAGTTTGCTGCTCCGCTCCGCGAACGCCGTCCAGACCTATGCGACCGTGGCGGCGCTTCGTTCGTGTACCCCGGACTGCGTGGCGATCATTCCCCGCTTTGCCTTCCGACCGAGCACGTTTGCGGCCCTCGGCGCAACGCACCTGCTCCGCCTGCCCTTCAATGCCGGGCGACACCTCATCCGTTCCGTCTTCTGGTCCTATCTGGAGCGTACTTGGTTCGCACTCCGCGCGCTCGTCCATATCGTCGTTACCCAGCGACGGCCCGATGTCATCTATGTCCGCGATGTTATTTGCGCGCTGTGGCTCTCGCTGGTCCTCCCAAGATTCCTGCACATCGCGGTCATCTTCGAGATGCACGACCGCGAGGCAACGAATCCATCCGCGAACTCCGGGGCGGTCACGCGATGGCTCGCCCCGCATATAGACACGCTCGCCGTGCGCCACGCGAGCGGCATTGTCTCGCTCACGCATGCCTTCGTCCCTGAACTCGATACGATTATCGGGGCAGCCCGGCATCCCCCTATTCACGTCATCCCGGACGCCTATGATGACCACGTCTATCGCCCACAAGACCGTGCGCAGGCGCGTATCGCGCTCGATATTCCGCCGGACGCGCCGGTGATCGCCTATACCGGGCTGACTTTCGCGTATCACGGCGTGGATTTGCTCGTGGATGCCTTTGCCATCGTCAAAGAAACATTGCCGGATGCGATCCTCATGCTCGTCGGGGGCCGGGACGGCGAGCGCGCCGCCATCACCGCACACGCCGCACGCCTCGGTAGTATCGCCCACGTACGCATCGTGTCGCCCCGACCCGTGGAAGAGATTCCGGTCTATCTTGCGGCGGCGGATGTCCTCGTCATCCCGGACACGGTGACGAAGGCGAGCGCATCGCCGCTCAAACTGTTCGAATACGCAGCGATGGCGCGTCCGATTGTCGCCACAGACCTGCCTGCCCTTCGTGAAATCCTCCCAACAGACGCGGCGCACTATGTGACGCCGGGCGATCCAGCAGCGACGGCCGCAGGCATCGTGTGGGTAGCGACGCACTCCGAGGAAGCCGACGCAATGGCCGAACGCGCCCGGCATGCTGTGGAACGATACACCTATCGCAAACGGGCAGCGGCGATTGTCGCGTTTTGCCAGCGCGTTTGTGAGCCAGCGAATGCATGACACGATGGTCGAAACGCGCGCGCGCGACGCCGCGCCGGTGACACGAACACGGACCATGTTGCGCGCGCGCCTCCGCTTCATTGACCGTGGATTCGCCGTGCTGGCAATCCTCTACCTTTGCTCGCTTCCCTTTGTCGCCCACCGGATGACGGCGTCCGATGCGATTGAGTACTACGTCTATGATCGGTCGCTCTATTTCGATCACAATCTGGACTTTGTCAACGACTATCAGGGGTTCTACGACCGGAACCCGAAGGGGTTGGCGAATTTTAAGGCGGGTTTTATTGACAAGCGGAACCCGTCCGGTAAGGCGATCAATAATGGCCCGATCGGTTCCGCAATTCTCTGGGCGCCCTTTTTTCTCGCCGGCGATGGCGCCGCGCGGCTCCTGCGTGCCGTCGGCACGTCCACCGCAGCGGACGGATATAGTCTGCCGTACATCTGGGCGGTCTCGCTCGGCTCCGCCCTCTATGCGGGAGTGGCGCTCCTGTTTACCTATCTGTTAGCGCGGGCGATCACCGATCGGCGGGCGGCATTTTGGGCGTCGCTCGTCATCTGGCTGGGCACACCCGCGCTCTTCTACAGCCACCTCGCCTCGACGTACGCGCACGCGACCTCATGGTTTGCCGCTGCCGCGTTTTTGACCGTCTGGTTCCGCACGCGGGAGCATCGTTCGTGGTTTGGCTGGGTGGCGCTTGGCGTGCTCGGTGGCCTCGTCGCGATGGTGCGCGAGCAGGACGCGGTCTTTTTACTCGTGCCCGTGGTGGATGAACTGCTGCGGCTCACCCCCGGCATCCGAGGCCACGAGCGGCGCTGGATGCACGACGTGGGCCGCACCCTGATCGGCGGTTTCGTGATGGGATGCTGCGCCGTGCTGGCGTTTATTCCGCAGTTGCTCGTCTATCGCGCCTTGAACGGCAAATTTCGTCCATCATCTGAGGTCTCCGATAAATTGCAATGGAACGCGCCGTATGTCCTGCGAGTCCTTTTCGATCCGGGGCATGGGTTGTTCCTCTGGACGCCAATTCTCCTCCTTGCAATCATCGGCCTCGGCCTTTGGATCCAGCGCGACCCGCGCCTCGGCATCCCGCTGGCGACTGGGTTCATTATGACATGGTATCTCAGTGGCTCATTCCAGACATGGACGACGGCTGGCGCGTTCGGCGCGCGGCGATTCATCGTCTGTAGCCCGATTTTCGCGATCGGCCTCGCGACGATCTTCCAACGATTTGGCGAGCGAACCGCAGGAACGCGCCCGGCCCTCCGACTCTGGGTGCCAGTTATCGCGGTCATCGCGATCCTCTGGAATGGCGGTTTGATCCTGCAATTCGTAACACATGCCATGGACCGGCAGCGTCTCATCTGGCCGCTCGTGCTCACCAACCAGTTCACGGTCGTCCCGCAGCACCTACTGAGCGACCTATGGCGGATGGTGCGCGATCCGGCCTCGTTCTATCATGGCGGCGCATCATGACCGCTCAACGCGCCGCTGTGATGGAACGCCCGCTGTACGGTGACGAGTATTTCCGCGTGCAGCAAGCAAAGTCCGCCCAAAAGGTCCATTGGGAGTATACGCGCCTTCTCGCAATGGGGGATATCCACCTCCGCGCTGATGCCTGCATCCTCGATGCGGCATGCGGCGCCGCACCGGGACTGCGGTTCTTCGACCAGCGGTCCAACTGCGTGATCGGCCTCGATATTGCCAGCGCGGCGCTCCGGGCGGCGCGGCACATGTTGCCCCATGCTCAACTCGTTCAAGCAAATCTCGACGTGCCATTACCATTTGCCACCGGGACATTCGATCTGATTATCCTGCGTGAGGCGATTGAGCACGTCCAGGGCGGCCTCGTGACGCTTGCCGCCTGCCTCCGCGTGCTGCGGCCGGGTGGATGCGTGGCGATCACGACGCCGAATCGCTGGGATGCGCGCCGTCCGATTTTCGCCGCCACCCGGCGTGTCTGGAGTGGAGACGCGGATCCGACGCATACCCATATCTACTCGCCGACAGAAATGCGTGGAGTGCTCCAGCACGTTGGCTTTACGCATGTTCGCGTGCGCACGGGATTCAAGCCGGTGCTGCGGCTCGGCGGCAAACGCCTGCCGTTCCACCTGACGCTCCCCTTTCCGCCGCTCATCGGTAACGGTGTGGTCGCCTTCGGGTGGCGCGAGGAGAAACGATGATTTCGCCCTGGCTGCTCGGCATCCTCCGTTGCCCGACCTGCGTCCAATCCCCATCGGGCGACGATGCCGGATGGCTGACGCGGATCGCCGACGACCTCGTGTGCGATACCTGTGCCGCACGCTATCCCATCCTTTCGGGATATGTGGACATGCGCCCCGTTGGGGCGATGCATGGCAAAGAGACGGTCTACAACGATCCAGCGGTGGACCTCGATGACCCGGTGATCCGTGCTCCGGTGTTGTCCGCTGGCGTTCGTCAGTGGGCGCTCCGTTTGCTTCTGCGTCCACGCCGTACGGACGTACTGCTCGACATCGGCTGCGGCAACGGGAAATTCGCGTGCTGGAACCGGCGAACGGTCGCGCACATGGTCGGTCTCGATCCCGCCGCGCGGTTCGCGCCGGCGGCGCTCGCGACCATTGATCTCGTTCAGGGCGACGCCCGCGCGCTGCCTTTCGCGCGCGGATCATTCAGCGGCGCGTTCTCCATTGATGTCTTTGAGCACCTCGACCTGTCCGGTGTACGCGCCCATCTGGGTGAGACACGGCGCGTACTGACGCCGACCGGCGCGTATTTCTGTTTCTCGAACACGCGCGAGCGGTCCTGGCTCAACCTCCTGATTAACCCGGGGCGGCGTCTCGCGGAATCACTCCATCGGGCGGGCGTCGTCAACCGCACGCGCGATCATCTCCGTAAGGGCGATCACGTCAAAGCAGTGGAAACCACCGCCGCGCTCGAAGACGAACTGGCCGCCGGTGGCTTCCGCATCGCCCGCATCTGGTTCCTCAATCCCGTCTTCGCGACGTACATCGAGACGCTCGGCTTCGCGATCATCGAGCAGCGTCTGACACGCCGACGACCGACTGGAGGATCGCCCGTGGCATCCACGCCAGGCCCCGCCTCCATCCGCGACCAGGCGGCGCGGAAGCCGCTCGTACGGTTCGCCTTGCGCGGCGCGACCGCACTACTCGCGCTCGATCTGGTCTTCTTCCGCACCATCCCCACCGGCCCATTTTTTCTGCTTGCCCGTCCATCGCATCGCCTATGAAGATTCTCTACTGCGCGCTCGCGATTGATATTTCGGGATCGCATGGAGGCGCGACCCATGTGCGGGAAGTCACGAACGGCCTAGCCGCGCTCGGCCACGAGGTGCGGGTCATCGTGCGCGGCACAGCGGCACACCGTCCCCGCACGCGACTGAACGCGCGCGTCACTCGTCTGACGGCGCCACCGAAGCTGGCATGGGCAGCGACGCCGCGCGTGCGGCAGATCGTCAACGACTGGCAGCCGGACATCATCATCGAACGCTTCTACACCTTCGCCGGTGGCGGCATGCTCGCCGCGCACACGCATACTATTCCCGCGATCCTGGAGGTCAACGCGCCCGTCTTCGACCCCCCCGGTAGCGCGAAAGATCGCGTAGACCGGTGTATCGGCTCCGCCATGCGACGGTGGGCATCGCAGCAATGCCGCTGGGCGGATGCGATCGTGACGCCGTTGGCGACCACCGTACCCGCCGCAGTCAGAGAGAAGGTGATACCGCTCCAGTGGGGCGCGAATGTGCAGCATTTCGATCCGACGCACTATGCACGAACAGGAACAGAGGTCCAGGCGCTCCGGCGGCGCTATGCTATTGCGCCCGATGCCCCCATCGTCGGTTTCGTCGGTAGTTTCCGCACCTGGCACGGCGCTGCCGAAGCGATCCGCGCCTTTCCTCGGGTGCGCGCTCAGGTACCTGACGCCGCTCTCCTCCTTGTCGGCGACGGCCCGGAACGCCAGACACTGGAACGTGCAGTCCGAGTCGCGTCACAGCCAGGTATTGCCTTCACCGGCGCAGTACCCTATCACGATGTACCGCTCCATCTGGCGCTCTGCGATGTTGCGGTCGCGCCCTTCGTCCCCTCGCTCCACCCACCACTACGCTCTTTCGGCTTCTATTGGTCGCCGCTCAAAGTGTTCGAGGCAATGGCAATGGCCGTCCCGGTTGTGACAACCGCAGTCGTACCACTGACGGAGATCGTACGCGGCGCCGGCATCGCTGTTCCTGAACGGGATACTGACGCGCTCGCTTCTGCAATTGTGGCTCTATTACAGGATGCAGAGCGCCGCGCCGTGATGGGTGCGATTGGCCGCGCGCGGGTGGTCGCCGAATGGTCATGGGAGGCGCACTGCCGTCATCTCGATACGCTGATGACGACACTGGTGACGCATCGATGAGCCGTCCACTGCGCATCCTCTTTGTCACCGACGCATTTCCGCCGCATTCCTACGGCAGCGGATGGAGCACGTACCACCTTGCGCGGGGGCTTCGCGCGCAGGGGCACGATGTCTGCATCGTCCTCGCCCAGCCGTCACTGCGCATCGCGGCCACGGAATATGACGGCTTCCCGGTCTGGCGAGCGCGACCGGGTACACGGGCGTTCAATCCGGCGCTCTTCGCGATCAACGGACTCGGCCCCGGCCGGATCGTGCGGCGGCTCGTCCGGTCGTGGTCGCCGGACATCGTTCACGCGCAGCATATCAATGCGCTGCTTGTCGCCAATCATGCCGCGCGCGCGGTTCCGCTCATTGTCACCGTGCGCGATCACTGGCCCGTCTGCTTCTACGGTACGGCCCTTGCAAACGCGCCCTGCCCCGGATGTCTGGTCGGCACGCGCTCGCCATGCAACCCGCAGCGCGGCTCCGATCATGCGCCGGAAGCCATGCATCTCCTCAAGCGTGCGGTGATGCGCGGTATGCTTCGGCAACGACAGGTTTTCCTGTCGCGTGCGGCCGCTGTGATCGCGGCGAGCGATGCAATGCACCGCGAGTTGCGGGCGGTCGTGTCACCGCCTCGCCTCCATACGATTCCGAACGCCGTTGATCGCTCGCTTTTTTCGACCGACGACGGTATGTTGTCACGTGATGAACCCACACAGTTTTACCTGTATGTCGGGAAACTCTCCGCCCATAAGGGAGCCGATCTCCTGCCGGAAATCGCCCGTCGGCTTGGCAGAGGCGCGCCGCCGATCCTTATCGTCGGCGACGGGCCGCTGGAAGAATCATTACGATCCAGCGGGCCGGAGGTGCGCGTGCTCGGTCGCGTGCCGAACGAGGAAGTGATCGCCTTGATGCAGCGCGCAATCGCGCTCATCACCCCGGCGCGCTGGCCCGAACCACTGAGCCGGACGCATCTGGAAGCGCTGGCAGCGGGTTGCCCGATCGTCGCGACCGATACGGGTGGCACGCGCGAAGTTGTCGCGGCAGGCGAGACAGGCTTCCTCACAGCAGTTGGCGACGTGGAGGCGATGGCGGCGCATCTCCGCGCGCTCGCTTCGGACAACGCGTTGCACACTCGGATGACCACCGCGTCGCGGGAGCGCGCTGCACGTCTCTTTGATCTTGAAGCAGTAACGAACCGCCACCTGGCCGTCTATCGTGCGGCAGTGGATCGGGACCCCGACTGAGTCTTTCCAAAGGCGCCCGGCTACTGACCTTTGCGAGGCATAGCAGGGAAAATGGTGAGCCCGGTGGGATTCGAACCCACGACCAATGGATTAAGAGAATGTATTGGTGGTGTTCACGGTGTCTCTCTCGTGTAACGCGGTAGTACGCTTTTCCCTTTCACAGTTAGGAAAATGATAAGTGTGCCGCGCGTACCGACGACATCTCATAGCACGTCAGTGCGCCGGTTGCAGTACGACAAGGTGGTAAGGGCCACTCTGAATCGAGCGGGGCGGGATTCGACCTGGAATGCCTCTGTCCGGTGTCCCGGCGACGTGCTCGCAGATGTGGACGAGCGCGTCGTACATCGCAAAGGTCATCGCGTTGCGCGCCTCGGGGCGGTTGAACATCACCCACGCGACCAGCCCGCGCCGCTCGAAGAGGACATCCTCCGTCCCGAGGTCGATTTCGCTATTTATCGTCACCACCGCGTCATTTCCTTCGGGTTCGTCCTCGCTACTGCCGGACGAACAGAAGGTCGGCCTTCCGGCATCTGACGGAAACAGGAACCGAAGCGCGGTTCATTGGGAAGCGTCCGAGGGTTCGACCACGCGGAGCGCGGCGGCCGGAAAATGGCAGGTTACCGCCGTGCCGACCGGAAAGAAGATCTCTGGTGCGGTCCACGCGCGCACCGGAGAATCGCATCCTGGCACGTCAATCAGGTAGTCGCGCTGCTCCCCGAGGTACGACTGACGCCGGACATGGCCAACGATCGTGTTCTGCCCGGCGTCCGCAGAGGCGCCGGCGATCAGGTCCACCTGCTGAGGACGGATGCATGCCCTGACCGTCGCGGGCGGCAGCATCGGAACGGCGCCGCAGAGCGCGAACGGCCGCCCGGCGATCTCCACCAGCCGTGCGCCGACTAACCGGGCGGGCAGAACATTCCAGCGCCCAATGAACCGCGCGACGAACTCCGTGCGGGGTGACTCAAAGACCTCCGTCGGCGTTCCGGCCTGCTCGACGCGGCCGCCGGACATCACGACGACGCGATCCGATGTCACCAGCGCCTCGACCTGGTCATGCGTGACATAGATCGTCGTGATCCGCGCCTCTTCGTGGATCGTTCGCAACTCGCTGCGCATCTCCTCGCGTAAGTTCGCGTCGAGGTTTGAGAGCGGCTCGTCCATCAGCAATGTCTCCGGTCGGACAACGATTGCCCGTGCGAGCGCGACGCGTTGCTGCTGGCCACCGGAGAGTTCCGCCGGATAGCGCGCGGCGAGGGGCGCGAGCCGGACGAGTTCGAGCGCGTCCATCACCCGACGCTTCATCTCCTGACCCGTTACGCGCTTCAATTCGAGGCCAAAAGCAACGTTGTCGAAGACGCTCTTGTGCGGCCAGAGGGCGTAACTCTGGAAGATCATGGACATCCGCCGCCGCTCCGGTGGGACGACACGGCCCGGCCTGGAAACGACGCGGTCGCCCACGGTGATTTCGCCGCGATCGGGCGCCATGAAGCCGGCCATCAGCCGCAGCGTCGTTGTCTTCCCGCAGCCACTTGGCCCGAGGAGCGAGACGAATTCGCCGTCCGCGATCGCCAGATTAAGGTTGTCAACAACCATCTGACCGGCATGATAGGCTTTGCAGAGATCGGTCAGTTGAATCGCAGCCACGCGTTTCCCTTTCAGCCGCTCAGCCGCTTTCAGCCGCGCGTACGAGACGACAGGAAATCACCGCCGATCAGTCGGTAACTGACCATGACAATTGCGAAGATCAAGACGAGCATCAGCACGCCGAGCGTCGCCACTTGCTCGTAACTGCCCTCTTCGGTTAGTTCGAAGATCACCGTGGACATCACCTTCGTCTTCGCCGTAAAAAGCAGGACGGCGACGCTCAGTTCGCGGAGCGCCGGGATGAAGACGAGAATCCAGCCGCCCAATAAACCGCGCCGCAGGAGCGGCACGGTGATGCGGCGCAGCATGCCCAGTTGCGTTGCGCCGAGGTTGCGCGCGGCTAATTCCAAATCGTCGCTGACAGTACGGATCAGATTGTCGCTATTCGAGAAGGCAAGGGGCAGGAAGCGGGTCGCGAAGGCAACGATGAGGATCGAGCCTGAACCGTATAACCGGATCGGTGGCCGGGTATAGGCGGCGAAAAAACCGATTGCGAGGACGATACCGGGAATGACGAAGGGCGCCATTGCGAGGAAGCCGAGCGCCTGCGCGCCAGGGACGAGTCGCCGCCGCACAATGTAGGCGACAAGCGTGCCGAGCACGAGCGCCAGCGTCGCCGCGCCCGCCGCATAGAGGAGACTGTTGGTGATCGCCAGTCGGGTGAGCGGCTGATCGAAGAGGACGCTCCGGTACCAGTGAAGCGTGAAATTGCTCAGTGAGAAGTCCTGCCCCCAGGCGCGCGAGAACGAAGCCCGCAAAAGCATCATATAGGGGAGGAAAATCGAGAGCGTGGCGATGAGCAGACAATAGGCGAAGAGCGCCCACCGCCATGGCCCGAGATGGACGGGTCGGCGCACGCCCCCCTTCCCGCCGAGTGCCGCGTATCCGCGCCCGGCGAGCAGACGGCGCTGGAACCAGAGCAGGATGGCCGTCACGAAGAGAAGCGGCATCGCGAACGCCGCCGCCTGCTCGACGTGGCCAGGGAACTGAAAGAGCCGCCAGAGCAGCGTCGTGATTACTTGCGTGCGAGCTGGGATGAGCACAAGCGCGGGCGATCCGAAGAGTGAGAGCGCCTCCAGGAATGAGAGGATGAATCCGGAGATAATCGCGGGGAGCACAAGCGGCAGCGTGATCCGCCGGAGCGTCGTGAATCGTCCCGCACCGAGGTTGTTCGCCGCGTCCTCCATGTCCGAGGATACCAGTTCCAGCGAGGCAGTCGTCAGCATGAAGGGATAGACGTAGGAGTAGATAGCGACAACGAATGTAGCGCCGCCAAGCGAGTAGATATTGAACGGCCCGTGCGCCGCACCGCTGATCCCGGTGGCGATTCGGTTGAGCCAACCAGAGTTCGGCGCGGCGAGGAGAATCCAGGCGATCGCGCCGAGAAAGGGCGGTGTCGCGAAGGCGGCGAGCACGAGGGCACGGATCAGCCAGCGCGCCGGCATGTCCGTCCGCGCCACCCCCCAAGCCATCGGCACCCCGGCGAGCGTTCCCAGCGTCGCCGCGCCGACGGCGAGGATCAACGAGTTCTTCGCCGCGTCAAGGAATTGCGTCTGCTGCGCGACGATGGCATAATTATGCAGCGTGAGCGCGCCCGTGCGGCCCGGCAAGATGCTCTGATAGACCAGCCAGAAGAGCGGCAAGCCGACCATCAAAACGAGCGCGACGAGCGCCAACCCCCATACCGTCCAGACCACAACGTTCGGCAGGCGTTCGAGCGCGGTCTGTCTCCATGCACGGCGTTGTGGCGTTATCGGTACCGCGATCTCGCTCACATTCTCCCCCTCAAACGAGTGTCGAGCGTTGAGTCTAGAGTCAACGTACGGTGCGCGGCGCTTGTTGGTTAGATCCCGAACGTCTTCTGAAAGTGGTCAATGACACCCGGCAACCGATCGCGGATTTCCTGCGGGGTTCGCTGCTGGAACTTGACCGTATCGAGCGGTGGGATACCACTGAACGGCACATCACTCCGCAGCGGCACTTCGGAGAACTTGGCGAGAACCTCGGAATATTCTTTGCTTGTCATGTACTCGATAAAGAGTTTGGCGGCGTTCGGATGCGGCGCGTTTGTAAGCACACCGGATGGCGAAGGGACGAGGATCGCGCCATCCTCGGGAAGGAGCACGTCAACGGGATTGCCCCGGTTCTTGTTCGCGAGTATCTGGCCCAGCGGACCGGCGGCAATCTGCCGCTCGCCGGAGACGAGGTCGGTCACCGTGTCATTGATAGACCGACCGATCTTTGGGTGCAGCGCGTTCAGTTGGTCCATGTATGTCCAGCCGAACTCCGTTTCCATGCTCATCACCCATTGGCCCACAAAGCCGCTTGCCGCCGGATGGCCGATGGAAATCTGCTTATCCCACTTCGGATCAAGGAAATCCTTCCAGCGCTTCGGCGCCTGATCGGCGGTAACCTTCTTGGTGTTATAGCAGGGCAGGACAATGCCGATTGAGCCGATCATGTACAGGTTATCGGGGTCAACCGAACGAATTGAGGGGAGGAGCGCGTCAATGCCACTCGGTTTGTAGGCGACGAGCTTCTTGTCATCCTTGAGTTGCAGGAAATGGCTGGGATCAGTGCTGCTGAGGACATCGGCGACTTTGAGACCCGCCTGCTGCTCCTGTTGCAGTTTCTGCCAGACTACCTGTGAAGCATTTCGCACCGCCTCGACCTTGACACCTGGATACTTCTCCGTGAATGCCTTGCCGACGGCGTCCACCACTTCCTGAGCATAATAGCCCGTGTACCAGGAGACGGCGCCCTCCTTCTTCGCCGCATCGAGCAACTTCATGGGGTCGGTGGGAGCCGCTCCCACTCCAGCGGCCGTGCTGGTGACGATAGTCGGCGCCGTGCTGCCGCCTCCACATGCGGCGAGCATACCCGTCAGGACAGTCCCTGCCGCGCCGATCGTGGCCAACCGCAGGAAACGCCGTCGGTTGAACCGATCCTCCTGTACGAACGCGGACAAATACTGCTCGTTGCTCATCCGATCTTTCCCCTTCCCTTTCTCATCGCCGCTACCAAACACAAAACTGCCGACGCAGTGATGGACATGGCGTCGTCCGCTAAGCAACCGTTCCGAATGTAGCCTATCATGAAAGCACTGGATTTGTGCACTGGCTTCATTGTTCTATGGCGGCGAGTGTAGTGCGCCGCATCGAAGTTTATCATCGTGAACTGAAGCAAGAATGCGGGGTGGAGCGGGCGATGGTGTGGGCGGGACGGGCGCAGCGCAATCATATCGGCATGGCGATCCGGGGTTTCGTGCGCTTGGAGTGGCACCGATTGCGGACAGGAATCAGTTGGCGACGGGCGAAAGAAGCGATCATCCGCCCGGCGGTGCGGCGCTATCTGGCCCATCCGTGGTACACCCTCACTGCAGCTGCGTAAGTTCTACAAATGTCTGCATCCTTCAACACGCGGGGTCTCTTTTCACGCGGCGACGTTCTACGGTGTGCGCGACAGTATATCCGGTCTAATGATGGTGTGCATAGTGTTATGGCGTTTTCCGTTTCGGTCTCGGCCCGACTTTCCCCTTATGTTCCCGCTCGTAGCGCGCTACTTCCGTAGCGGTTACGACCCATGTCTTGCCCATCAGTCGGGCTTTCAAAACGCCCTTTTCCGCTTGAAGTTGCAACGTCTTATGGCTGACGCCGATCCGCTCCTCGGCTTGTTTCAATGTCAGCACCTCATCATCCCCGATCTGCATGTGCGCATCGTACGGGATGCGGCGGATGCCATCCGCGCGGCCCTATTCGGCGTCGCGTAATTGCCGGTGTGATCAGAATGTGACCAAAACGCCCCGGCACGATTATCAATCGTCCGGGGCAGTTCATTTCTATTGCTATATAAGGGAAATCTGGTGAGCCCGGTGGGATTCGAACCCACGACCAATGGATTAAAAGTCCCTAAAGACCGTTGAGTGTCGCTTGTTCGTCAGTGTTCGCGCATTGTCGCTTTAGGCCGTCCCTGTGCGGTAAACTTGACGTGTCATGCTTGCTGTGCGAACGTGTACGGACATGCCCGAATGCGCCCGATTCGCGGCGTCCGTGAAGTAATCGTGAAGTAATCGCGACGTTCGCCATCGGTAGAAGACTCACGTTGCCGCCTTGCGTCGCCTGTACCTGGCGGACGCGCGCCGTTGCGGGACTCCCCTATCGCGACATTCGGCGCAGTACGAGTCGTCTCCCGCGCTGGGTCGTCTCCGTGGCAGGAAAGGAATCCCGCAGCCGGAGCAGAGGACGAATCCCTCCGATGCAGAAACCGCCATGACGAGGTGCATCGCTAAGCCCGCATAAACCGACCCCGCCCTAAGTGCAAATTCCGGATACTGGCCGTCGATTACATCGTATGCGATAAATGGCACAACTCCTGCTTCACCGAGCCAATTATTGACGACATGAGCAATGTATTTCTGCGCGCTGTGCCGTTGCAATCGTGCGTCGGTGACCGTCCATCTTCTCAACTGTAAATATTCCGTGTCTTCCGCGCGCATGGGGCCATCCGTGCGAAGCCAGGCGCTCAGGGAAATTGCTGTGCGCGCCATACGTGCCAGGTCTCGCCACAGCCGAACTGGTTCAATGATCCCTTTCGCATTCGCGGGAATCTGTTTGCGCTTTAGCATGCCCCAGTACCGCGCGAAATCGAGGACACGTTCACTCGGCCGGTCCACCAGCATCAGGAACTCCGCGAGCATTTTCCCGTTGGCATGGCGTCGAAATCGGCGGTAATCCTCGATTGTCGGCTGAATTCGCTCGCGAGAGACAAGGACCTCTTCACCCTCGTACAATTTCAGCTCGACTGAGAGGGGTGTAAGCCATCCAGACAGAGGAAGGATGCGATCGAGTTCGCCTTCTTCGTTGGTTATACCCACTCTGCTCCAATGATCGGGAATCGTCATATCGAAATCATAACGAAAAATCGTGCCGCGTGCAACCGATGGCGTACCGTGGAGTTCGGGAAGGCGCAGGCGCGCCGCAAAGCGCAGGGAGGTCCGAGATAATGGTTGGTAAATCTTTGGTCGAGGAAAAGGCTCGCGAAGAGGTCGAACGGCAGGGGTACAACGTCGCTGAGGCCGCGCGCATCATCGGCATCGGGCGGACGACGATGCACAAACTGCTCAATCAGGGCCGTCTCCGCCCCATCAAAATTGGCTCGCGCACGATCATCCCCCGCAGCGAAATTGATCGCCTGCTGAACGGCACCGATGACACCCGCGCAGCGTAAGCCGAACCACCGCACGGGAGGCGGCGGCGCGGCGATGCAAAGGTCTGGACACCCCGAGCATAGCGTTTTTGCCGCCTTCCCGCAACACCACCGCCGGGAGGCAACCGTGATCCCACGAACAGGGCGTGCCGTGCATCTTCCGAAAGATGCCGCGCAACGCGACGCCAACGTTTTGTTTTATCGGCTCGAACTGACCGCCGCCGCTGCGGATCGCGCGCGGGACAACGGCGATGAGGAACTCGCAGACACCCTCTTCGCGCATCGCGCGGCGTTGCTCGCATCTCTGGATCACGCCGGGCGGGAGGTGCGGGCATGAGTGCGCCTGCGTATCCCACCGATGGCTGCATCGGCGATCTCGTGCAACAGGCGATCCGCGAAGGCGTCTGGTTCCCGCGCGACCCGGCCACCCCCGATGGCGTGCAGATTCGCCTTCACCGGAGCGCGAGCGCAGACGGCCACCGCCTCGCCGCCGCCCTTCGCGAGCGACGCGACGAGGTAAATCGCTTCTTCAAAGGGCGGCGTCCCGCGTGGCCCGATCTTCCCGACGACGGCTACGAGCCGCGCCTCGATCCCGGCGAACCGGACGCCGCGATCCTCCTCGTCCAACTCGAAGCGATCCTCGCGGAAGACGCCATCGCGACGGCAATCGAAGAAGCCGTGTCCCGCGCAGAGGAGCGCATCGCCGGGGTCGTTGCGCGGGCCATCGCCGCTCGGCGTGCCGCTCCCCGGTCATCCCCGGTGTTGACGGCGAGTCGTCCGGCTGCACGGCACTCCTTCCGGGGCGGTGGTCGCCATGACTAGCGCATTCCTCGGCTTGCAGAGCATCGCCGCGATGGTGCTGGACGAAGACCAATACGTGCAATGGGTCGCGGATCGCCTGATCGCCCGCGCGGGGATCACCTTCCTCGTCGCGCGGCCGGGAGCGGGCAAGAGCCTGCTCGCCTACTACATCGTCGCCTGCGTGCTGACCGGCAGCCCGATCTTCGGATCGCTGGCGGTCACGCAAGGCGCGGTCGCCTACATCGACCTCGACGGGCGCAAGAGCATCGCCCGGATGCGCGCCGTCGCCGCGCTGCATGGCGTCGGGCTTGAGGACCCAGAGATCGCGATCCTGCCCCTCTACATCGGCGCGCAGCGCTCGTCCGCCGATCTGCGCGACCCGATTGTGTTGCGCACAGTCCTGGACGAACTGGCGACGATCCCCGACCTCATGCTGGTCGTGCTCGACACGTTCAGCGACCTTCACCACGGCAAGGAGGGCAGCCCCGACGACATGACCGACACGGTTGCGGGCGCGGTGGAAATCGCGACCACCCTCAACTGCGGCGTGCTCATCATCCATCATGCGCGCAAGAACGGCGGCAACGAACTGGAGGACGTGCGCGGGGCGAGCAGCATCGTCGCGAAGGCGGATGCGGTGTTCATCCTGAAGACCGAACGCGAAGATGACGACAACCCCGGCAAGTTGACGATGTTCCAGCGCAAGGCCCGGCTGACCGAGGAGGCGAAGCCCCGCCATTTGGTGTTGGAGGCTTGTGGAGACGTGGACGGGAATTTGCACTCGTACTCGTTCGCGCTGGCGGAGACGGCCAAGGGGGGCAGGCCGGCGACGACCTCGAAGGAGGCGGGCGAAATCACGACGCACCTCCTGTGGCAAGAGCCGGACATGCCGCGCGTCGAACTCGTCAAGCGGTTGGTGGCGGCAGGCATCCCGCAGGCGACGGCGTATCGGGCCGCGAATGTCCATTATCAAAAGCAGCATGACCCAGGGGTCATGCCCGATGTGATAAATCCGCAAACGCCCGCATCACAAGGAGAAACGGGATTGTCGAGCCGCGTGAACGAGGATGATTCTCGCGCCCTCGCAGATTTGGAGTAATGGTTCGGGCCATCAGACGAAAAGGAGCGCGGACAGAATGCAGGAAAATCGGACACATTGGACACTTCCATCGAAGCAGCGCAAGGCGGTCACGGCACTGCTCACCGAGCCGGACACGACCGCCGCCGCGAAAGCCGCCGGGGTGAGCCGCGACACGCTCTATCGCTGGCTGGCGGAACCGACGTTCCAGGTCGCGCTGCGGGATGCCGAGGCGGGCGCGATTGCCGCCGTCTCACGCTCGCTCGTGCGCCTTGCGGAGCGGGCCGCCGCCACGCTCGACGGGGCGATGACCGATCCGGCAGCGGCAAGCAGCACGAAGGTCCGCGCCGCCGATATTGTCCTCGCGCGGCTCTTGCAAGTGCGCGAATTGGTTGCGCTGGAAGAGCGGGTGCGCGAATTGGAAGGGCGCTACGCCGCTGATGCCGAGAGACATGGACGATGAGGATCGCGGGGCGGCTTGCTCGCTTGGAGATACGCCATACGCCTTTGCCGCGTGCGTATCAGATCGTCATCTACGATGCCGCGACGGGCGTACCCCTGCCGGGACACGAGCCGAGGCCGGACGCGCCGGGGTCTATCTGGCTGCCCGCGAAGGACTCCCCGCCCGATCCGTACGGGGGCGATGCCGGATGCGACTGAACCGACGCCTTGATGTCCTCGCGCGGCAATTGCCCACGCCACACATCCCGCACGATGCGGACGCGGCCATACGGCACCTGTGCGAGATGTTGGAGGGGCACGCGCCCATCCCGGCGGGCGAAACGTACGCCGATGTGGATGTACGGTTAGATGCCGTTCTTGACCGGCTGCATGATGCCGGGGTGGGCATCCCGGCTGGGCCGCAGGCATCCCGGATGATGCGGATCGCGGCTGCCTATGGGATGACGACGGCGGAACTGCGCGCGGCATTGCACGAGCGGGCAAGCGGGAGTATGCAATGAGGCTGAACATGCGGATCGCCACGTTAGAACAGCAAACGTCCGGTACCCCGGCACTCGTGCATCAGTGGGTGGACATGCTCACACGGCTCTCTACGTCCATCGTCGCACCTGACGCGAGGGAGAGCGGTAGTGAGGCCGGATCGTCACCACGACCGATCAATCCCGATGCGATCAGAGCGGAAGCGGAACGGTACGCGGCGACCGGCGCACCGGCGACGATCAGCGATCTCTTCCGCATGGTGCGGGAAGCGGAGGGTGAGGAATGATGCGCGGATTGCAGCGACGCATCGAGCGATTGGGGCAGCATGCGGGCGGTACGACCTGCCCCGAATGTGGCAACACCCCCGGCGCGCTCGTCGTCTTCACCATCGACACGACGCCCGCGCCCGAACGCACCATGCCCGCGCAACGGTGCCCGCGCTGCGGTGCAATCCACTGGTTCACGATAGAGATTGACTCTGTGAGTGGCATCCCCGATGGCGGTCACGCAAGAGAAGTTGGATGAAGCGTATGGATAGCCGATTAGTCGCGCTCGAACAGCACCCGCGCCCGGCCTGTCCGCGATGCGCTGATTGGTTGCCGACGGTCGTTGTTGAGGGGACGGACGCGCCGCTGCCCTATCCCATCGTCTGTCCATTGTGCGGGCGGCAAGTGATCCGGCTGATTCGTGAGTATCGCGAAGGCATTCCCGTTGCGCGCAAGGATGAACCTGATGGTGGTGGCCTCTGAGTGAAGCCGCGCGCTTGTTCGCGCCGTCTGTACGCCGGGATACATCGGATGTACAGTGTCGCGCATCGTGAGTTGTTTTCGCGCGAGTAGGGGATTATATGCCGTCGCTCGATTTGCCGACGTTCATCGCCCGCTGGCAGGCTTCGACCGGCTCCGAACGGAGTACGGCACAATCGCATTTCATTGATCTGTGCGAGATATTGGGCCAGCCGCATCCCGTCGCTACCGATCCCGAAGGGGCATCCTACGCCTTCGAGCGCGGCGTGAAGAAGAGCGGCGGCGGCGATGGTTGGGCCGATGTGTGGATGCGCGGTCATTTCGCGTGGGAATACAAGGGCAAGAAGAAAGACCTGAAAGCGGCGTACGATCAACTCCTGAAATATCGCGAAGACTTGGAAAGCCCGCCGCTCCTGGTCGTCTGTGACCTGAACCGCTTCGAGGTGCATACCAACTTCACCGACACCGTGAAGCAGATTTACGCCTTCACGCTCGCTGATCTGACGAGCGCCGAACCGACGCCGACATGCGCGCTACCGCCGCTCGATGTGTTACGGTCGCTGTTTGCCGATCCGCAACGCCTCCGACCAGGCCACACGCGCGAGCAGGCGACCGAAGATGCGGCGGCGGAATTCGCGAAGTTAGCCAGCGGCCTGCAATCGCGCGGTGCTGACCCGGAACAAGCCGCGCATTTCTTGATGCGGTTACTCTTCTGCCTCTTCGCTGAGGACACCGCGTTGCTCCCGGAAGGGTTGTTCTCGCGTCTGTTGACGGGAACCCGCTACCGCCCGAACGACTTCGCCATGCGGTTGCGACTTTTGTTCGATGCGATGGCGACGGGCGGATCATTCGGTGTAGAGGACATCGCGCGCTTCAACGGCGGATTGTTTGCGGATGATACGGTGCTTGACCTCACGAGTGACGACCTCGTGATCTTGTGGAACGTCGCCAAACTGGATTGGGCAAGCATCGAACCGGCGATCTTCGGCACGCTCTTCGAGCGGAGCCTCGATCCGGGCAAGCGGTCGCAATTGGGCGCGCACTATACGAGCAGGGAAGACATCGCGCTCATTGTCGAGCCGGTGCTGATGCAGCCGCTACGGAAACGTTGGGCCGCGATACAGGAAGAAGCACAGACGCTGATCGCGCGGCGGGATGCGGAGATCGCGAAGCGGGAAGGACCAACGGGCCGGTTCCGGGCGGAATACCGGCCTCTGCGGGACTTATTGCTCAATTTCTCTGCCGAGATAGCGTCGGTGCGGGTGCTGGACCCGGCGTGCGGATCGGGGAACTTCCTGTACGTGGCGTTGAAGGAACTGCTCGACTTGGAAAAGGAAGTCGTAACCTTCGCGGCGACGAACGGCCTTGTTTCCTTCTTCCCGCAGGTGACACCCCAGCAGTTATACGGTATCGAAGTCAACTCGTACGCGCATGAGTTGGCGTCCATCGTCGTCTGGATCGGGTATATCCAATGGCTGCGCGACAACGGCTTCGGGCAGCCAACCGAGCCAATACTGAAACCGCTGCATAACATCTGGCATCGGGACGCCGTGCTCGATTTTGACGCGGACAGGAAGCCGGTTGAACCCGCATGGCCGGATGCGGATGTGATGATCGGGAATCCGCCATTCTTGGGCGGGAAGCGGATGCGCGCCGAATTAGGCGACGGCTACGTTGATAACCTCTTCAAAGTCTATAACGGTCGCGTGCCGCATGAAGCGGACTTCGTGACGTACTGGTTCGAGCGGGCGCGGGCGCGGATCGCTGCCGGTGAGACGAAGCGGGTGGGCCTGCTCGCGACCAATTCGATTCGCGGCGGGGCGAACCGGCGCGTCCTCGAACGGATCAAAGAGCGTGGCGACATCTTCATGGCGTGGTCGGACCGTCCGTGGGTGCTGAACGGCGCGGCGGTGCGTGTTTCGATGATTGGCTTCGATAACAGCGGTGAGCAAGAGCATGTCTTGAACGGCGTGCCGGTGCAAGCGATCAACGCCGATCTGACCGGCTCGTTTGATCTGACGGCGGCGCGGCGGCTTGCGGAGAATATGGGCATCGCGTTCATGGGTGATACCAAAGGCGGTGCGTTCGACATATATAGCGAAGAAGCGGCGAAGATGCTGAACGCGCCGGTCAATCCGAATGGTCGTCCGAACAGCGACGTTGTGAAACCGTGGGTCAACGGCATGGACATTGTGCGGCGACCGCGCCGGATGTCCATTATTGACTTCGGCGTTTCCACGTCTGAGGAAGACGCCGCCCTCTATGAATTGCCGTATGAGTACGCACGGAACCATGTCAAACCAGTGCGTGAGCAATCAAGGTCAACGAGGCCGGAATGGTGGATACATGAACGCCCACGACCGGAGATGCGGAGCGTATTGGCTCCGCTTCACCGCTTTATTTGCACGCCGCGCGTTTCCGAGCATCGCATCTTTGCGTGGCTGAATAAGGACGTGTTGCCCGACTCGGCTACCATTGCGATAGCGCGTGATGACGATTATTTCTTCGGGATGCTCCACGCGAAAGCCCATGAAGTATGGGCATTGCGCTTGGGAACCGCGCTTGAAGATCGTCCACGGTACACGCCAACCACGACGTTCGAGACATTCCCATTCCCGTGGCGACCGGGGGAAGAGCCGAAAGATGATCCGCGCGTATTTGCGATTGCAGATGCGGCGCGTGAACTTGTTACGAAACGCGATGGATGGCTGAATCCCCCGGACATTTCAGAGACAGAGCGCAACCGGCGCACGCTCACGAATCTCTACAATGCCCGCCCGACGTGGCTCAACATGACGCATCGGCGGCTCGATGCCGCCGTCTTGGATGCGTACGGCTGGCCGCACGATCTGACCGACGATCAGATGCTTGAACGGCTGCTGGCATTGAACGCGGAACGCGCCGCATCGGGCGGTGCGGAATCATCGGGAGGGGCGAAATGAACGGCGTTCCGTCTCAGCGACGCGATCTACGAGAAACGTTACAGAACATTCCCGCTGAACTGCCGGGTGTCGTGTGCGAGCAATCTGTCCAGCGTGGAAACAAGCGGCACGTCTACTACGCGCGATTCTGGCGTGAGGACGGTCGGCTCCGCAAGCAATATGTTCGCAAAGCGGATATCGAGGCGGTGCGCGCGTCGTGCGCGGCGCGGCAGGCGGCGGAACGGGAACGCCGGGAGCGGCACGGGAAGATTCCGCTCGGCATCAGCCGGTACGAGTGGGATGAACAGCGGCGTCAGATCAATCGGACGATCCGCGATGCCGTCGGGGAGAATATGACGCCGAAGCAACTGCGCAAATTGCTCTATCGGCGGTAGGACGGGAAGCCGGAAGGGTGCGTTCGCGGCATGTCCGGCCTCTTGGCGTTGACCCGCTTTCGTGGCGCTTCCGGTTTTGTGTGAAGCGTTTTTGCCGACGCGACTCAGTGTAGAAGAGAGAAACGGCGGCGAGAGCGAGACGCGCAGCGCGATCGAGACCGAAGGGCGTATGCCCTCACCACTCCGTTGCATGGCCGTTTCTTCCCATCACGCAAATCTCGGAAGAGCCACGAAACCGAGGTAACTCCGGAACGAGTCAAGAGGAGATGTAATGTTTGAAAGACTCGGTTTTGCACCTGCGCTTTTCGTGCGCGGACGTGAATCGATCGCTGACCTGTTCAAGCCAAAGCAACGTTGTGGCATCTACGTGCTGCACTTCACCGATGGTCACTTTTACGTCGGGAAAGCGGTGGACGTTACTCGCCGCTACGTTGAACATCGGAAGACCCACGCCGACATTGAGAAGATCAGTTTCAAAGTGATGGGGAGCGAGAAGCATGCTGCCGAGGAGCGCCGTATCATCGGCGTCCTCGAAACGGAAGGCTGGCCGTTGCGGAACATCACCTTTGCCAGCATGCCGAAGGGAGATTCCGATTTCGATTTGATTATGACGCCCGAAGATCAGGAACGGTGGCTCCATGATTTGGAATGGATTGATAGCGCGGGAAGTCGGTTGACGAACCCTGATCTTCGCCAGCGGTATCGCAGAAAGTTCGACCGCTTCAATGATATGCCCCATGCCGCTCAGGTTGTCGATGTACTGCGCGATTACGTTCGCCTCGGTATTCCCGCGATTTGTCGCGGCGAAGTGTCGTTCTGGGCTTGTTCGTGCCTGCCCATATTCGTCTCGCCGTTAGATTATGCGTACTCACGTATCAACATCAATTGGCAAGAAGTACTGACAGCATACAGCGATGGCAACGAACCGTGGTTCTCCGTGCATCTCGCTCGCTCGCCAGTTGAACACGCATTTGGCCAGTCATTGCGCCGGCTTCGACAACGATACCCGAACGTGGAACAAGGCGATGTTGAGTACGCACCGGGCGGTTCAGATCAAACACACTTCATAATGAATGCTGATAGCCTGCGAGCAATGATTCGTGATCCGCAAATCTTGCCTGCGATACGGCTGTTCAATCTACGTCTCATGAAGAAAGGGCCATGTACCTTTGGGCGTTATCACTGCCTCGATCTAGCAGATTGGTTGATTGAATGATGTCGTCTGGACGCTCACCGCAGGGTAAGCGGGCGATACGTTAGATTCACCGCCTGTTGCAATACATTCTCTTGTCCGTCGCGTCGTTCCCACAACCAGCCTCTTCCATCATTCCCCTTCCGAACTCTGATTCTTGCGCGGCGGTCGTGTGCCGTGGAAGGGATGGTCGGGCGATCGGAAACCGCGTTTACCGAGATGTTCGCGGCGGTATCTCTCCACCTCTTCTACCGTCACGATCAGCGTCCGGTTCCCGATCCGCTCAGTCTTGATGATGCCCCGTCGCACCGCCTTGCGCAGACTCTCGGCATTCTTCAAGCCGAGCGCGGCGGCCATTTCATTCAGCGTCATGTAGCCTTCCATCCTTCCATAATACAGGGTGTACGAAACACTTGACAAAAGACAGTCTATCATGTATTATGTTCTTAGTCAAGTGGATGGCTTGACAACGAAACGCCCCGCCGGTGCTTGCGACACCGACAGGGCGGCGAACAAAGGGAGTAAGCCCAATGTCCACGACGAATGGTACCACGGCCCGCACGATCACCACGAAGTCCGGCATGCTCTTGCCCGCAACGATTGACCAGCAGACCGACTTCAACCTCATCACGACGGCAACGGCCATCTTCTACAAGATGAGCGGTTGTCTCGGCTCGTTCGATACCGTCATCGCCGTCTCGGATGCGATGCGCGACAGTAGCGCGGTGGTGGTGCTCTACGTCGGACTGGACGGCGGGCAGGACGCGCGGGTGCTCTGGCCGAACAGCATCGCCCTGACGAAGGAGAACAAGATCGTCGCGAAGTGCTACTGCACGATGCGCCGCCAGTGGAAGACGTTCCGCATCGACCGGATGCTGACGTGCCACACGCTGACGACGCCGGACGACATAGAGACGGCGGCATAACGTAGGGTTTCGCGGGGCCGGAACATCCGGCCCCAGTAGGATAGGGAGGACATCGAAATGGTGGAAGTTCTGGAGATGGAATCGGAACCGCGGTTCCGATTTGCTGCACGGCCGAACCGGGTGCCGCAGGCCAATCCGCCGATGCAGGGGCACTACGGCACGATGCGGTGAGCGTTACATTTGTAACACTTTTAAAGTCCGGTTCACATTCGACGTTGCCAATTGGCAACAAAGTAGCGGCGGGGCCGGGGAACCGGACCCATCACACAGGGGAGATACAACTTGGCAGATCGGATTCAGAAGATCACCGGGCCGCGCGGCACATCGTACCTTGTCCGCGTGGAATATCCGCCCGACCCCGTGACGGGGAAGCGGCGTCAGCGTTCCAAGTCCTTCACGACCAAGAAGGAAGCGGAGAAGGAACTCGCCAAGTGGCTCGTGGAAATCGAGCGCGGCACGGCGATAGAGCCATCCAAGACGACCGTTGCCGAATATCTCACGCTCTGGCTCGAGTCGTACGCGCGGCATAACACGCGGCCCTCCACCTACGCCAGTTACGAGAGTTACACCCGTACCCATCTCGTGCCCGCCTTCGGCAGCATCACCCTCACGCGCCTGATGCCCGCGCACCTGCAAGACCTCTACGGCGCGAAGTTGCGCGGCGGGCGGATGGACGGCAAGGCGGGCGGATTGTCGCCCCGCACGGTGAAGTACCTGCACAGCATCATGCGCGAAGCATTGCAGCACGCCTTCGAGCAAGGTCTGATCTATCGCAATGTCGCCGATGCCGTGCGACCGCCCAAGGGCACGCGCCCGCAGGTGCGGGTATGGAACGCCGACGATGCCCGTACCTTCCTCACGACCGCGCAGGACGCGACGTACGCCCCGCTGTGGCTCGTGCTGCTCGCAACAGGCATGAGACGCGGTGAAGCACTCGGCTTGCGCTGGCAGGACGTGGACATGACAAAGGGATTGATCCGCGTCCATCAAACACTCGTGGACGTGAACGGCAAGGTAGCCATCGGTGAACCGAAGACCAAGAGCGGGCGGCGTACCATCGAACTCGATTCATCGTGCCTTACCGCCTTGAAAGCGCATCGGGAGCGGCAATCATTCCTACGCCGTGCGTGGACTGACGAGCGGCGCAACCTCGATCTCGTCTTCACGACCGCCGATGGGAACTGGATTCACCCGCGCAACGTTGACCGCGAATACTTCGCGCTGCTGGCACGGATTGAGAAGCAGCGGCAAGCGGATCGCCCCGACGATGCCGCGCTTCCCCGGATCACCCTGCACGGACTTCGCCATACATGCGCGACGCTGCTCTTACTGCACAACGTCAACCCGAAGGTCGTCAGCGAGCGATTGGGGCACGCGAGCATCGGTATCACGCTCGACACGTACTCGCATGTCCTGCCGTCCATGCAGAGAGACGCGGCGGATGCCATCGGCGCGGCCCTGTTCGGAGTCGCCTGAAAGCGTCCGTGAAGTAACGGTGAAGTAATGGCATGGACACAACGAAACCGCCCGAACACCTAGGGCGGTTTTTCCTTGTATAGCGGTGGATTTATGGTGAGCCCGGTGGGATTCGAACCCACGACCAATGGATTAAAAGTCCAGTGCTCTACCGCTGAGCTACAGGCCCATCACGCGAAATCGT